>Ga0256840_1000570_pt1 | contig 37366 bp, 33 predicted proteins | sample 355202metaG_FD_185969 | JGI IMG/M metagenome (GOLD analysis project Ga0256840, IMG submission 185969) | Hydrothermal vent microbial communities from Mid Atlantic Ridge, Atlantic Ocean - 355-202 | ecosystem: Environmental > Aquatic > Marine > Hydrothermal vents | place: Atlantic Ocean: Mid...
TTTCAGTACGAATTTTTTCTAAGGCAGAGCCGATTCCATACCAAGCGGGTAGGGTGTGTCTTGCCTGCGCCCAACCAAATACCCATGGGATTGCTCGGATAGAAGACTTAGAACGGTCTACTTTACGATGAGAAGGTCGTGAGCCAATATTGAGTTGTCCAATTTCAGTAACAGGCGTGTTTTCGTAAAAATAATCTTGGAATCCTACGGTGTTATCAGTTAAGCCACGGTAGCTAAGCTCACCTGCTGATGCGATAGATGCCATCGCATTATGGTAGCTTTCATCATATTGTCCGCGTTTCTTTACAACGGATTGACTGGCTTTAAGTAAGCCTGTAATACCAACACCTAATTCATAAACAGCTGTTTCAACATTGCCATATTTATTTGATAATACTTCACCTTGCTCAGTAAACTTGATTTGACCATGCACGGTGTCAGGTGGCTGAGAGATAATAGCTTCATGCGTTGGTCCGCCACCACGTCCCACAGTACCACCACGGCCGTGGAACATTCGACATTTTACGCCATATTTATTGGTAAGTTCGATAACTTGACGTTGTGCATTGTAGAGATTCCATTGTGATGCAAGGATTCCACCGTCTTTGCATGAATCAGAATACCCCAGCATAACCTCTTGTAAGTTGCCTGAAGCTTTTAGCAGTGCCATGTATTCGGTATTTTGGAAGAGGTCTGTTAGTACGCCGACAATGTGTTGTAAGTCTTCAATGGTTTCAAAGAGTGGGGATATTTGAATGTTGCAAAATTTGTTGCCATCCTTGTCTGTACCAACTAAGCCAGCAAGTCTTGCTAAGAACATTACTTCCATGACATGGCTGGCAGCGTGAGTCATTGAAATAACGTAAGTACCAAATAGGTTATCACCTGTTTCTGAGCGCATTTCAACCATTGTGTCAAATAACTCAAGCGTTTCTATTGTACTTTCATAGAGTGATTCAGGGTTTGCTTTAGGTAGGTGTGGGCGGCTAATAAGCTCAGCAAGCGCTTTAATTCGCTTTTCTTCTGATAAGCTATTGTAATCAAGTTTTGGTGCAAATTGCTGTAAAACTTCGGCAACTGCATTGGTGTGAACCGTAGATTCTTGGCGCATATCCAATTCGTAAAGTGAAAAACCACAAGTTTCTACAAGTCGTGTTAAGTCTTTTAGTTCACGTTTTGAAACATCTTTATCATTGTGGCTAATGAGTGATTCACGAATCAGAGTAAGTTCAGCCAAAAAATCATCAACACTATTATAAGCACAAGCAGGCAAAGCAATTGGTTTTCCTTTAATGCGGCTTTGTACTGCTTTTAAGGTTGAGTTTAGTCGATAAGCAATAAACTGTAATTTACGGCGGTAAGGCTCGCGGGAAAATAGCTCTGGCTGTTTTTTAAAGGCAAGTTTATTTAGCTCTTTTTCATCTTTATCTAGTGATACTTGAAAAGCAGCGGTAGGTTTAATGAACTCAAGATCGTGAGAAAGTAAACTACGCAGATCAATAACACGATTGTGATATTCCTTTAAGGCTTCCTGCATATGTAAACGAATCGCATTGCGTGTTACAGCAGGGGTTACATAAGGGTTTCCATCACGATCACCACCAATCCATGAGCCAAACTTTAGAATGCTGGGAATAGTGATTTCGCCACTCCTATAAACTTTGCGGGTAGCACGTTCAAAGTAACGATATATCATCGGTATCGCTTCAAATAAGCTCGCATGGAAATAAAATAACCCATAGCGCACTTCATCTTCAACCGAAGGTTTGTTGTGACGAACTTCGCTAGTGCGCCACAGTATTTGTATTTGCGCTTTGAGCTGGCGGTGAATAGAGCTACGCTCCTCATCCGTTAAGTCATTGTCATTAAGTTGGTCAATTATTAAGAATATACGGCGTTGTAAAGTCATTATTGTACGACGACGCGCTTCAGTAGGGTGGGCTGTGAATACTGGAATGTAGCGCATTTCGTTAATGATGCTCTGCATTTCATCAGCGTTTAAGCCTGATTCTTTTAACTCGCTTACTGTGCCTAAGAAAGACCCTTTCCATAATTTATTATCGCCTGAGCGATAAAGCTTGCGACGCTCGCGGTGTAAAAAATCTTCTTCTACAATATTTGATAATACGTAAAAGACGTTAAATGCACGTGTGACTTGTCTAAGTTTATTGTTATTGAGCGATTCTATTGTAGCCATCAATGCTTGGCGCTTTGAGTCATCATCTTCATGGCGAAGGCTAATATAGCCTTGTCTTAAGCTTTCAACAGTATTGAATACTTTTTCACCTTCTTGCTCCTTTAGTACTTCTCCTAATAAGTGACCAACAATACGAACTTGGTCTTGTAATAATCCAACGTTGGCAGGGTGTTTTGTGCTCGTAGTTTCAGTATTCATATTAAGGAGGGGTTATTAGAGAAGTGCGCGATGATAGTTATTTTACACTAAAATGCAAATATACACGTGGAGATAGAGCGTTAAATAGTTTTAGAATCAGCTGTTTATATAGATTTTACATGACTTATCAGTATTCCTTTAAGGTAACTGATATAGCGTTGACTATTTTTTATAAGATGTAGATGTATGTGCCAATTTTTGAAGTTTTTCCATGTCAGAGATAATTACTAAACGACGATCCATTTGGATGAGCCCGTCTTCAGTCATGCGTGAGATAATCCTACTAAGTGTTTCTACAGCCATACCTAGATAGTTTGATAAGTCTTGACGTGGCATAGGGAGAATGAACTCTTGCCCAGAAAACCCTCTAGACTGGAAGTGTGAGGACATCTCTAGTAAAAAAGTCGCTAACCTTTCATTAGTTTGTTGTTGACCGAGAGAAAGTAATAAACTTTGGTTGTGAGATATTTCTTTGCCTACTTGATGCATCATCTCTTTACGGACTCCAGAAAGACGAGCACATAAGTCATGAAAATCCTCCATGGCAATTTTACACAGTAGAGTATCCTCCAATGCAGTAGCATCACAACTGTGAATACCACTGTTAAAAGCATCAAAACCTAGTAAGTCCCCAGGTAAGTGAAATTCTAAAACTTGCTCTTGGCCGTCCTCATTGGAGATAGAGGTTTTAATAGCACCTGACTTAATGGCATAAATACCATCCACTTCATCTTTAGAATGATATAAAGCATCTTTCTTTTTGATTTTAATGGTTTTATCTACGGATATTTCAAGTTCAGCTATTTCAGATGGGGAGAGGCCATTAGGAATACAGACATTATTTAAACTACAAGATTCACAGCTGATAGATTTTTGGGAGAAGTTATTAGGTTTTTCTAGCATAGGTTCAGAGTATGTTCTTTTTTATATTAAGGCAAGCAAAGGCTACATTGTATCTCTTTATTTCAGCATATTTTTAATGTAATGAGGAACTTTGAGGAAATATATGATGAAATAAAAGTAAAGACCTCTTTGAAAGCTAAGAAATAATAATAATTTTACTTGGTTCAGCTTTCAGACAGCTAACAGTCTGTAATATAGACTCCGCTAACAACAATAAGAATCGCCTAAGCGATCACAGATTCAACGGGCTTCGGCCCGTTTTTTTTCGCTTAAAATTTATCATTTTTTGTATAAGTATGTAAAAATGAGTCTATGACTGAAAATAATGAAAGCATCAATAAAAGCACGAATAATAGTAAATCACCACGAAAAGGGGTTTATTTGTTACCAAACCTTGTAACCACAGCCGCACTGTTCAGTGGTTTTTATGGGATTCTTGCTGGGGTTAACGGACAATTTGAAAATGCTGCAATAGCTGTATTTGTTGCGATGATTTTAGATGGGTTAGATGGGCGTGTAGCCCGCTGGACTAATACACAATCAGAGTTTGGTGAGCAATATGATAGTTTGTCCGATCTTGTTTCCTTTGGTTTAGCCCCAGCATTAATCATGTATTTATGGGCATTGGTTCATATGCGGGAGGTTAGTGTTTCTTGGGGCAAGTTTGGTTGGATGGCAGCATTTATTTATGTGGCTTGCGCTGCATTACGACTTGCCCGTTTTAATGTACAGATTGAAGACGTCGATAAAAAATACTTCATAGGTCTACCTAGTCCAGCTTCTGCTGGCATTATGGTCGGTATGATTTGGATGTTGAATGATTTGGATGTGGCAGGAAAAGCCATTCAGATTCCAGCATTGATAATGACTGTAGCTGCAGGTCTGTTGATGGTTAGCAATGTAAAATATCATAGTTTCAAGGATTTTGACGCTAAAAGCAAAGTTCCGCATTTAACAATACTAGGCATCGTTTTGGCCTTTGCTTTTATTCAGGTTGATCCACCTAAGGTATTGTTTTCCATGTTTTTTATCTACGCGATGTCTGGCCCTTTGAATTGTTTGCGCGATATAAGAAAAGCGAAAAAGAAAAATACTTCTGCAGAGAAATAAACATATGTACTGAGACCTTTGCATGAGAGTATGTCGAAAGTCATTATAGAGGAAATTCAAACATTTTTAATGCGTCATATATCTTGTGCCAAGATATCAGAATGAAGACAATATAAATAATTATAACTGTGACTTTCTCTATAGCTATCTAAACTCTATAATAGTTACTCTAGGATGGAGTTAATTTAATGAGCAATAATATTTCTAACGATCGTTTAATCATATTTGATACAACCTTGCGTGATGGCGAACAAAGCCCTGGCGCATCTATGACATTGGAAGAAAAGGTACGTATCGCTCAACACTTAGAGAAAATGCAGGTTGATGTAATTGAAGCTGGTTTCCCCATTGCTAGCCCTGGTGATTTTAAATCGGTTAAAGCCGTTGCAAGCGCAATAAAAGATAGTACCGTTTGTGGTTTGGCTAGAGCATTAGATAAAGATATCGAATGTGCAGGCAACGCATTAAAAAAGGCCAATTCATCACGTATACACACATTCATTGCAACTTCGCCAATCCATATGAAAGAGAAGTTGCGTATGCAACCTGATGATGTGTTGACCCAAGCTGTAGTAGCAGTTAAAAAAGCACGGCAATTCACTGATAATGTTGAATTTTCAGCAGAAGATGCAGGGCGATCTGAATTAGACTTTCTATGTCGAGTGGTCGAAGCAACCATAGATGCAGGGGCAACCACTATCAATATTCCAGACACTGTTGGTTATAATATTCCACACCAGTTTGGAGAATTGATTAAACAGCTAATCGAGCGAGTTCCAAATTCTGATAAAGCTATATTTTCCGTGCATTGCCATAATGACTTAGGGCTTGCGGTAGGCAACTCGTTGGCATCAGTTTTGAATGGTGCACGCCAAGTCGAATGTACCATTAATGGTTTGGGTGAACGTGCTGGTAATGCCTCGCTAGAAGAAGTGGTGATGGCAATTCGCACTCGCCAAGATGTTTTTGGGATTGATACCAATATAAATGCCACCATGATTGTCCCAACATCACGTTTAGTATCATCGGTGACAGGTTTTCCTGTGCAACCTAATAAAGCGATTGTGGGAGCAAATGCTTTTGCACATGAGTCAGGCATCCACCAAGATGGCGTATTAAAATCACGCGAAACCTACGAAATTATGCGAGCTCAGGATGTGGGTTGGTCTGACAATAAAATTGTTCTCGGTAAGCACTCAGGGCGTAGCGCATTACGTTCTCGTTTAGAGGAAATCGGAATAAAGCTAGAAAGTGAAGAAGCTCTAAATGCTGCATTCTCACGTTTTAAAGACGTTGCCGACCGTAAACATGAAATTTTCGATGAAGATTTAGTCGCTATAGCAAACGAATCGCAAACCGCAATGGAACATACACGTTTTCACCTTGTATCATCATGGGTATGTTCTGAAACAGGCGAAACGCCACACGCAAAAGTCACTTTAAAAGTTGATGGAGAAGAAGTTTCAGCCGAATCCGATGGTGGTGGATCAGTTGATGCTGTGTTCTCTGCGATTAAAGAAATAGTGACTGATCATGGAACGCTAGAGCTATATTCGGTAAATGCCATTACCAGTGGTACAGATGCTCAGGGTGAAGTGAGCGTAAAGCTTGAGAAAGCAGGGCGCCAAGTATATGGTAGTGGTTCTGATCCTGATATCGTGATTGCTTCTGCAAATGCGTATTTAGATGCTTTGAACAAACTGGCGGTCGCCACTGAACGTGAACACCCTCAAGACCACGGTGTATAAGTTTTGACGAGTCCTTCCCAGCTAAAGTATCTCGATGCTATGGGCATACCTGTTTGGGTATCCCGCGATATTGTGGTTGCTTTAGATGACCCCCAACTAACAACTGGCTCAAATGTGGAACAGGCGCAAGCTTATTCACAATCTCAACAGCACCAACCAACAACACAAACAATATCAGCGTCAAATTCTGCTGTGAGTATTCTGCAAAGTTTAAGCCAACAAAGTGAACCTTCTAATAGACAACGCCAACTTACGCAAAATCCAGCTGCAAAAAACCCCGCATCACCTGTGCAATCAGAATCAAAAACCTTAGCTGATAGTTCAAAAAATTATAAACCCACTCAAAATGAAATAGCACGCACCGCAAGTCATCTTGTTTATGCCTGTGGCAGTATGCAAGCGGATTGGATGATTATTGGAGAATCCCCTGAACTAAATGATGAGCGTAGTCATCAGCCATATTCCGGTGATGCAGGCATATTATTAGAGAATATGTTACGCGCTGTAGGACTAGAAAACCCACGAAAAGATGCTTATATTGTGAATGTTATCAAAGCTTCTATGCAAGCAATCGTTCCAGAATCAGTCGGTGAATTAAATCAAATATTAAGCCAGAAAATTAAACAAGTTAATCCCAAACTTATACTTATTGTTGGGCAACTTTCAGCACAAAATGTATTACAGTCAAAAGAGCCGTTAGCTCGCTTACGTGCAAAAGCACAAAAGCACCCCGAAACAAATACAGACATCATTGTCACTTACTACCCAACGCATCTACTCAGTAAGCCAATTGATAAACGCAAAGCATGGGAAGATTTAAAGCTCGCTATGAAACTGATAAATGATGCACCGGATGCGGCATCATTATGAATAAATAATGACTGATAAACTCGCACTAAAATACCTGCGAAAAATGATTCATGCAGACTTAGAAAATGTTATGCAAGGCGAACTAGCCTCTTATCCCCATCCTTGGACAATCGGAAACTTTGAAGATTGCTTGCGAAATCGACGTTTATTCTCGTGCTGGGTATTTGAGTTTGATGAGAAGTTTGCAGGTCACGTCATGTTATCAACAGGCGCTGGCGAGGCACATATTCTCAATATCTGTGTTTATCCTGACTATCAAAACCAAGGTTGGGGGAGAAAGCTATTAGCAGAAGCTGAATTGATTGCAAAACAGCATCAAGCTGAAAATTGTATTTTAGAAGTAAGAAAATCAAATAAAGTGGGTATTCATCTTTACCATTCAGAAGGTTACAACGAAATTGGTTTAAGAAAGGACTACTATCCTGCAAAAAAAGGCAGGGAAGATGCCATTGTAATGGCTAAAACATTATTTTAGCTTAGTTATCATACGGCTAAATATTAAGGAAACACTGATCTAAACCTCATTATCTATTCTCAACAGAAGTTTTTTTATAAAACTATCTATCGAAGGTAGTTCTAGCTGGCTTTCACGTTGTTTTACCCCCCACATTGGTTCAGGGAAGTAACTATCCTCTTTAAACCTAGCCATAATATGCCAATGCACCTGAGGAACGTAGTTAGCAAAGGATGCGATATTAATTTTTTCAGGCTTGTAATAACTCAGCATCTCCGTTTCAATCACATTTAATAACTGCCAGATTTGTTGTTTGGTTTCAGTCGGACAATCAGTCATTTCCTTGCACGGCTCTTGTGCAAATATTTTTAGCCAAGGAATTTCGGATACTTCTACTTCAATGCGGATATGTTTATTCTCGTACAGTGGGTTCATAGTATGGTGATCATTTTTAAAGGAGTAAGTGAAGGAATAATATAATATAATTCCTTCCATGAGCTATTTAGATCACATTAAAAACTGCAATCGTTATAAGTCAGATGATTTTATCCCTTTTATTGTTGCTGGAAAACAATATGGTCGGATTACAAAAGTTTTTTCAAAACACTTAACCCGTTGGGAAGATGTTTTTAACTTCAGTGATTTTGGTATTACTTTAAATCCAACATTATCAACTCCAGAGGTTCGCACTAAAGCCATAGCGCCAATACTTAAGCTGTTGCATGAGGAAGGGATAATAGACTCGTGGGTGGGTGAGTTATATGCCGTTAACAATTACTATGGTGAAGTGCCTGTATTTTTAATGGAGCGAGCCGCGGTAAGTTTTTTTGGTGTGCGAGGTTATGGCGTGCATGCAAATGGCTTGGTTGAAAAGCCTGATGGCACGTATATTTGGATTGCACGTCGTACTGAAAATAAACCATTTTGGCCAGGTAAATTAGACCAAATGGTTGCGGGTGGCCAACCTGCAGGGCTAGGGCGGGTTGAGAACCTTATTAAAGAATCAGCTGAAGAAGCCAATATTCCTGAGTCAATCATTGGCACACCTGAGTTAGCTAGCACTTTGCATTATAGAGGTGCTTCATCGCGTGGGATGAATGTGGACACTTTGTTTAACTATGATCTTTATCTACCAGAAGATTTTGTGCCTGAGAATACAGACGGTGAAGTGGATGAATTTATTTTAATATCATTAAACGAGATGGCGTACATCACCGAAACAACAAATGATTTTAAAGATAATTGTAATCTAGTGAATATTGATTTATTGATACGACGTGGGCTGATTAATGGATCACATCCTGAATTTAATGAGATACATAAAACATTGTATGCAAAGGCAACGTAAAATAGTATGAGAAAACACCCAGTTACATTGATAACTTTTTTTGTGCTATTGATCGCTATAGTGCCTATTATTTTATTTTTGGTCGACAAATCTTATACGGAGCTTTGGGATGAGAGCACTGTTTCTACGGCAAAATCTTTAGATACTGTTAATAATAGCTATCTCGAAAATACTACTCTCAAAAAGAAGACTTCAAATTCTGAAAATAAAATACAAAAAAATATAAGTCTGCTTGAAATTATCCCTAAAAGACCCGCTTATACAGTCGATGGTTTCGATTGGTCTCTACCTGCTAATACTAAAGTTGAAACAAATTCTGGCTTAATTGATATATATGATCGCGGAATTGATTACATTCGTAATGTTTTCATGATTGTGCGCTGGGATGAAGTGAATCCAAAACAGGGGGTTTACGACTTTTCCAAACTAGAAAATAATTTAGCCAGAGTTTCTTCTAAAAAAGTATTGATACGATTAGAGGTAAACTCGGTTTGCGAGGCGCCAAGATGGGCATTGAAGAACCTAAGAAGTTCTGATGATAAATCACTGATTTTTTGGGATAAAGCATATGTTGAAAATCTAGCTCCATTTATCAATGATTTTGCTAAACGTTACGCTGCTGATCCTCGTATTATTGGTGTTCAGTTGGGTATTGGTGATGGTGAATATAGAGGGAATTGTGATTTCGTTAACAAAGATGGTTGGGGTGAGTTTTGGATGTATCCAAAAGCTATAGCGATAGCAGAAAAAAAGTTTGTTTTTACTCCCGATCTTTTTGAGCAACAAACTAAAGCTATTATTGATCTATATGTAAATGCATTTGGCGAATATAAGGGTAAGCTTGCTTTCACTAATATTGGGCCAAGTTTTTCTTGGACTGATATTGCTGACCCATATAATGAAAAATTTAAGTTAATTGCAGACTATGTTTGGAAGTCCGAACTAGGTAATCGAGACGGGGAAGTCGAAAAATGGATGCGCTTTGTTGATAAAACCTATGGCGTAGAACTCATCACACTAAATGATGGGACTTGTGCAATGGATTTTAATGAGGATTATGCCAATGTGATACAGGGACGCTTTTGGGGTACTGAAAATGAGTTTTATGGCAATAAAGACTATGTGATAGATGCCCATGGTCCACTCGAAAATCAGCCTTACCGTTTTCTTGTTAGCTCATTGCGTGCTCTACAGATGCGTCGAAATTATTTTTCAATAGCAGGTGATTCGATGAAAAAAATGAAGCACCCTGTTTATAAAACACAAGACTTTTTACGCTATTTGACCAAGACAATGGGAAAGCAGATGGGAAATACACCTGATGTTTTTATTCTTTTAGGTGAGCGTTATCTAACAAAAAATAATGTAAGTAGTTTTGCTGATGAGGGCTGTGTAAAACGCTCTAAAAATGGTGTGGCGATTAGATCATTTGGACGGTGGATCAAAGAGGTAAGCCAAAGTACTCCAGCGGTAAAAACATTCATGCCTGAAAACGAGAAGTATTGGGGGCAAAATTTCTATATGCCTAATGGCATTGATTATGAATATTTTGCAAGAAAAGCAACGAAATTTGAATTTGATATAAATGACAAGCTCGTAAAATTACGTTGTAAAGATGCCTGTAATACAGAGATTAAAATAACCTTTAAAGATACGGTTAAAACAGATTTATCCCTTTGGTATAACGATGATGAACATAGCGAAAGTGACCAACAAACGTATCAAAACTACCAACGTTTTTTAACCAAAGGCGATAATAAAATTAAAACTGTCACATTTACAGTAAACTCCCGTTTTCAAAATAACTTAAGCGATAAAGACTTCATGATTAAGAGCATGGTTAAGAGTAAAGCTGCTGAGTTATCCCTTATTATGATTAGAGTAAATTTTTTATGAATTACATCACGGATGATTGTTCGAGCATATCCTTAATTCCTGTAACAAAATCAGGTCTGGATGATTTTTTAGCTGGGCAATCAGAACTTACAAGCAACTGGGTTCGAAATAGCAACTTTAAGGCAAAAACTCATGATTTTTGCTTAGTTCCTGATGATGCTGGAAAAACATCAATGGTTTTATTTGGTATACATGAAAAAATCACTAGTGGTTTTGATGATGATAGTGGTGTTAATGATGATAATGACGCAGCGGCTATTTGGTCAATCTCAAACTTAGCTAAAAAATTACCCGTTGCGGTATATCACTTAGATTGCAATTGGGATAATACGCAACAGTTGCAAGCAATGATTGGTTGGGGGTTGGGTGCATACAGTTTTGATTTTTTCAAAAAAGACTTTTTAAATCAAAAACCAAAGCCACAACTCAAAGTAGCAGTAGAACAACTGGATACAATCAACGCCTATGTCGATGCATTCACTTTAGTACGTGACTTGGTCAATACTCCTGCTAACCACATGATGCCAGAAGATTTATCGGCCTTAACTCAAGAATTAGCACAGCAACATAATGCGCAGTTTAGCGAAGTCGTTGGTGACGAATTACTAGAAGAAAATTACCCTGCAATTCATGCCGTAGGGCGTGCCAGCGATCATCCACCACGTTTAATAAAATTAGAGTGGGGTAATGAGAATGATCCATTAATCTCACTGGTAGGCAAAGGTGTATGTTTTGATACAGGAGGTCTTGATCTAAAACCCTCAAAATTTATGCGTAATATGAAAAAAGACATGGGTGGAAGTGCGCACGTATTAGGCTTAGCACATCTCATAATGAGCCATAAATTACCTGTGAGAATACAAGTATTAGTTGCCGCGGCAGATAATGCTATCTCAGGTGATGCGTTTAGGCCTGGCGATATTATAGACACCCGTGCGCATATCACAGTAGAGATTGATAATACAGATGCAGAAGGGCGCTTAGTATTGTGCGATGCATTAACACTGGCTTGTGAAAGTAACCCAGATTTGATTTTAGACTTTGCGACACTGACAGGTGCTGCCCGTGTCGCGGTAGGTACGGAAATTCCGGCGCTGTTTAGCAACTCAAACCAGCTCTCAAACGAAATTCAGGCCTCATCAGAAGGCACAGGCGAATTAGTATGGCCGCTACCTTTGCACAAAGGATATCGCCATGAGCTAGATAGCCCCGTTGCAGATTTAGTTAACAGCACACCAACAGGCTATGGCGGTGCAATTACTGCAGCTTTATACCTCAATGAATTTGTTGATGGCGATAAGCCTTGGGCGCATTTTGATGTCATGGCATGGAATACGCGTGAAAGACCAGGAAGACCAAAAGGCGGTGAGGCAATGGGATTGTTGGTTGCTTTTAAGTATTTACAGAAGAAATATAGCTAATTAACAGCTTTTAAAACACAAATCATCGAAAAAGAGGGGGGGTGGCATTAAAATAATGCTGTTTATATTGACCACCCCCCCTTTTTTTCGATGATTTGTATGTGAGAATATCCCAAATAAGATAATTTTTATAATTCATCCATAAAAAAGCCCCTGATTGTAAAACAGTCAGGGGCTTTTTTATTTTTAACTTTAACCTGAATCCGTGACTTTAATGCGGATAATAACTTGCGTACTGTGCCGTAGTGAAGTCACAGATTCAAGTTAAAGTATTGAGCTATTTTGTAGTTTCAATACCCATCGTTTTATTTTTAGGAGCTAAAATAACGCCTTTAACTTCTGAAGGCATTGGTATTTCATTTTGCACTGTGCCTTTAGCTTCTGGAGTAGTCTTTACCACTGGAGCAGCAGCTTTTACAACAGTTTTTTTAGTCATAGGAGCTTGTGTTTGCATCGTCGCACGTGGAGCACTAGGGGTAAAGTGTGGTGCAGTTGGCATTACAGGAGCACGGTATTGAACATTTGGTGCATAGTTGTTGTTTCCATTGCCCCAGTTCATGGTTGGTATTGTCCAGTTTGACCCGTTATTGAATCCGTTACTATTGTTGTTAAAAGAGTTTCCCCAGTTCATATTTGGCATGTTCCAGCTTGAGCCATTGTTATAACCGTTGCCCCAATTCATTGTTGGCATATTCCAATTATTGCCACCAAGATTGTTACCATTATTAGGGGTGTTATTAGAATTTCCCCAGTTCATTGTAGGCATAGACCAGTTAGAGCCATTACTAAAACCATTATTAGCGTTGCCAAAATTCATGTTTGGCATATTCCAAGTAGATCCGTTGCCATTATTAAAGCCAGGCATTGAGAAGTTGTTAGCAGTTGTGATGAGTGGTGCAGATAGTAAAGCGATTGATAAAATAATCTTTTTCATGGGTTAATCCTTCGGGTCAGTTTTTCAGATAACAATAACAGTATGTTCGAATATTCTAATATAGTTTAGACTTTTTATATTTTTTGTCAAGAAAGACAAGAAAAGGGCATAATCCTCAATATTAGAATGTTCAATATAAACTCAGATAAAAAATAGTAGGTATTTAATCATGTCACAAAGAATTCCGCCTGTTATAACGATAGATGGTCCTGCAGGTTCAGGAAAAGGAACAATCTCCCAAAGGGTTGCAAAAGAGCTTGGCTGGAATATGCTTGATAGTGGCGCACTGTATCGCCTAGTTGCATTAGCAGCGCAAAAAAAAGGAGTTGATTTTGATGCGGACGACAGCTTGGCACAAATAGCAGAAGAGCTTGATGTAAGCTTTAAACCTTGTGTAGGTGGTGGTGTTTCGATTGAACTAGAGGGGGATGATGTTAGTTTGGCGATACGTTCAGAAGATTGTGGTTGTGCTGCATCAAAAGTTGCTGCCGTTAAGCCTGTACGAGGAGCTCTTTTAGAGCGTCAAAGAAAGTTTTTAGGATTGCCTGGTTTGGTGGCTGATGGTCGTGATATGGGTACGGTTGTTTTCCCTGATGCTAAAGTCAAAATATTCTTAACAGCGGGCGCTGAGATTAGAGCTGAGAGAAGGCTGAAACAGTTGAAAGATCAAGGTATAAATGCTAACCTGCGCGGTTTGATTGATGATATAGAGGCACGTGATTCTCGCGATATGAATCGTAAGGATGCGCCACTTGTTCCCGCTGATGATGCAATCATTATTGATACAGGAAAATCCACTATTGATGAGGTTGTTTTAAAAGTGATGAATGCTGTTAAAAGCGCTTATTAATCAAGAAGATAAATAATTTATACAAAAAATAAATAATTTAAAAACCCGCTATAAAAATATGTAGTATGTGATTGTATAACAAAAAAGTTATTGATCAATTGCTCATTATGGCATTTGAATTATTTGTTTAATGAACACTTTAAAGCTACTTAGAGACTCTCTCTTACTAGTTTTTAAAGTTTAACTTAACCGATAGCATGGGTTTGCTAACGTAATATATATTAAATAGGTTTTTACCATGAGTGAAAGTTTTGCGGAGTTATTTGAAGAAAGTCTAACGTATATCGAGATGACCCCTGGTTCTCTTGTTAGTGCGACAATCGTTGAAGTTACTCCAGATTTTGTAACAGTAAGTGCTGGCCTTAAATCTGAAGGCGTTATCCCAGCAGAAGAATTTAAAAATGAAGCAGGTGAATTAATCGCTAAAGTTGGCGATGTCATTGAAGTTGCTTTAGATAGTGTTGAAGACGGATTTGGTGAGACTAAACTATCGCGTGAAAAAGCGCGTCGTTTACGTGCTTGGGAAATTCTTCAAGAAGCACTCGATAATGATGAAATTATCACAGGTATGATTACAGGCAAGGTTAAAGGTGGATTCACTGTTGAGCTTGGCGATATTCGTGCATTCCTACCAGGTTCATTAGTTGATGTGCGTCCTGTACGTGACACAGCTTACCTTGAAGGAAAAGAGCTAGAATTTAAACTAATTAAACTTGATCAAAAGCGTAACAACGTCGTTGTATCTCGTCGTGCAGTTGTTGAAGATGAGTACAGTGTTGAGCGTGAAGAGTTACTTGAGTCAATCGAAGAAGGCAAGCAAATCAAAGGTGTTGTTAAGAACCTTACCGATTACGGCGCGTTTATCGACCTTGGTGGAATAGACGGTTTACTACATATCACTGATATGGCTTGGAAGCGTGTTAAGCATCCTTCAGAAGTACTTGAAATTGGGTCAGAAATTGATGTTATGGTTCTTAAGTTCGATAAGGAAAAGAGCCGTGTATCTCTAGGTCTTAAACAGTTGGGCGATGATCCATGGCAGGATCTAGTACGTCGTTACCCTGTAAACACTGTGCTTACAGGTAAAGTTAGTAACCTTACTGACTATGGTTGTTTCGTTGAAATCGAAGATGGTGTTGAAGGTCTTGTACACGTATCTGAAATGGATTGGACTAACAAGAATGTTAACCCAGCTAAAGTTGTAACATTGGGTGATGAAGTTGACATCATGATTCTTGAAATTGATGCTGACCGTCGTCGTATCTCTCTTGGTATGAAGCAGTGTAAATCAAACCCTTGGGATGATTTTGCTAAAACTGCACAAAAAGGCGATCAAGTTAAAGGTGTTATCAAGTCAATCACTGACTTTGGAATCTTTATTGGTCTTGAAGGTGGAATCGACGGATTGGTTCATCTATCTGATATCTCTTGGAATGTTCCTGGTGAAGAAGCTGTACGTGAATACAAGAAGGGTGATGAAGTTGAAGCGGTTATCCTTGCTGTTGACCCTGAGCGTGAGCGTATTTCTCTTGGCGTTAAGCAACTTGATCAAGATCCATTCTCATTATTTGTTGCGGCAAACGAGAAAGGTAGCATCGTAAAAGGTACGATTACTGAAGTGACTGCAAAGATGGCTAAGATTGATCTTGGTGAGAACATCGAAGGTATCTTACGTGCGTCAGAGATCTCTCGTGATCGTGTTGAAGATGCATCTACAATCTTGAAAGTGGGTGAAGAAGTTGAAGCGAAGTTTATGGGTGTTGATCGTAAGACTCGTGCAATAAACTTGTCTATCAAAGCGAAAGACTACGCAGAAGAAGCTGAAGTATTGAAAGAATACTCTGGTAGCAGTTCTGCAACTACAGGTACGCTTGGCGATATTTTCAAAGAGCAGCTTGATAAGTAATTAAACACTACTCTTAGTTAAGGAGAGACTGATTAAGTCGATTAGAATTTAGCGTAGAAAAGTTTGTCGCTATTTTTCACGAAGTGAGGCGTAAGAGTCACTCTATTGCGTCTCACTTCTCCTTAAGGACTATATTTCTTTAGATAAGAGTTTTTGTTTTAAAGAAGCCGGTTATGTTATTGCATAATCGGCTTTTTTTATGTAAATTCAGTTGCTTATTCGATTTTGTGTACTACAATCTTGTATAAGAAAACTTAAGAGAGGGTGGAATGACTAAATCAGAAATTATCAATATGCTTTCAAGAAAGCAAAGTCATTTAAGCAGTAAAGATATTGAAGAGTCAGTAAAAATATTGCTAGAACAAATGAGTGATGCATTAACAGAAGGCTCAAGAATAGAGATTCGTGGGTTTGGTAGTTTCTCATTACATCATAGAGCAGCAAGAAGTGGACGTAACCCTAAAACGGGTGAAAAGGTTTTACTAGCATCTAAGCATGTTCCTCACTTTAAGCCTGGTAAAGAGCTTCGTGAGCGTATTAATGCATCAAAAGATAGATATAACATACAAGATTAATTTTCTAATCTATGTATTCTAGATATTAGGTACCTGAGTTTTTATAATTCATCCCATCATCCTTCTTCATTGATTATATAAAATGGTAGAAATTTTATTATTATTATTACCTTTAGTCTTTTTTTTAGGCTGGAGAGCTTCGCGTAGAAAATTAATAAAAAATCAACGTAAGCAGCAACAACTTTCTGGACACTTTGTTAAAGGTGTTAATTTTCTTCTTAGTGAAGAACCTGACAAGGCCTTAGAAGTATTCCTAAATTATCCTGATATAGATGAATATACAGCTGAAACTTTTCAACTTTTAGGTGATTCATTTCGAAACCGTGGCGAGGTCGATCGTGCGTTGCGGGTGCATCAAAATCTTATTGCAAGAACCAACTTAAAACCCCAGCAAAAGCAAAAAGCGATGTTCTCTTTAGGAGAGGATTTTTACGCCGCGGGTATGTTAGATAGAGCCGAAGGTGTATTTCAAGAGTTATTATCTAATACACAATCTAATAAATATATTTCAAAAGCCTCAGTTTGTTCTTCACTTCGTACTATTTACGAACAAACACAAGAATGGCAAAAAGCGATTGATGCAGTATCTTGCTATGATAAATCAAATAAAAAAAATGGAGGCTCTGTTCCAAAATTAAATAGTAAGTCACTAGTGGCGCATTATTATTGTGAACTAGCAGAAGAGGCATTACAGCTAGGTAAATTGAATGAGGTTGATGATTTATTGGCGAAAGTGAAGTCAACTTATAAGCAGTCAACACGTTTGATGACATTGCAGGGGGATATTGAATTTCATCAAAAGAAATATAAGCCAGCTTTAAAAAAATATTTACAAGCTATTAAACAAGATAGCCGTTTACTCAGTATGTTATGTGATAAAACGGAACAATCTGCTGTCGCACTAAATGAAATCAATGGATTACAAAAAGATTTATTATCTCTATACAAAAAGTCAAAAAATAAAACTATTTTTGAAACAATTATTACTTTAGCTAAAAAGTATGGAAATTCAGAAGCTGTTGACTCATTAATAGAAAGTGAACTAGCGACTGAAAAACTTAATATAGAGTCTATTTACAAGACATCTGAATATATTAAATCATACAGTGAAGGTATTGAGGCAGAACAAGGTTTAGATCTTTTGAATAAATCACTATCAAATTACTTAAAAGGTGTACCAGCATTTAATTGTGGGCATTGTGGTTATAAGATGCATGATTATTTGTGGCGTTGCCCGGCTTGTCAACAATGGGATACCATAGATCACGCTTGATTTCCGTGTCTACTCATATCACTTCTAATTTTCATCATTACCGCGTTGGAAAATCATTACTTGCAGTAGCAAGCTCAAATTTCCCGCCTTGTACTGATAAAAATTAGAAGCAATCTGAGCAGACACTAGTCTGTATTTATTAAAAGGAAAAATATGTCTAGTAAATTGATTATCGCTTTGGATTATCCAACAGCCGAACAAGCTTTAAGCTTTGTAGAAAACTTATCGCCAGAGATTTGCAAATTAAAGGTTGGTTTTGAATTGTTCGTTGCATCAGGTCCAGATTTTGTTAAACAACTTGTTGATCAGGGCTACGATGTTTTCTTAGATTTGAAATTCCATGATATCCCCAATACAGTTGCTTCTGCATGTCGAAGTGCTTCAAATCTTGGTGTGTGGATGATGAATGTTCATGCTAGTGGTGGTGATAATATGATGCGTGCTGCAAAACAGGCTTTGCTTGATATGCGTTCTCCTGCAAAGTTGATCGCAGTGACGGTGTTAACATCAATGGACAAAGAGCAACTTGAAATGAGTAATGTGATGTTATCACCTCAGGATCAAGTTAAAAGCCTCGCACAGATAACCAAGGAATCACTTTTGGATGGGGTTGTTTGTTCAGCCCAAGAAGCTAAAATGCTCCGTGAGCAATTGGGCAAAGAATTCTTGCTCGTCACGCCTGGCATTCGCCCAAAAGGTGCAGAAATAGGGGATCAGAGTCGTGTAATGACGCCATCAGACGCCAACGGTGCAGGTGTTAGTTATATTGTTGTTGGACGACCTATAACACAGTCTGATAACCCCTTGGCTGTGATAGATTCAATCAATATTGACCTTTCTTAGCTTTAATTTAGCCATTTTCTTAGCCACCCCCCTTGTTTTTCGACGTTTTGTACGTATAAAACAGCGAAAAACAAGGGGGGTGTCAATGTAAACACACTGTTTAATCAAATAATTGCGCGTATATGAGGCAAAAGTAACGCTGCCAGTCCTAAAACTGCCATGTAACCAACAATATCAGTAATTGTTGTGAGTAAAACGCTTCCTGCTAGGGCTGGATCAATATTTAGTTTGCGTAAAACGATCGGCAAAAGCACTCCAGCTAATGGAGCGAGTAATAAATTGAGCAACATGGCAATCGCCATAACGATTCCTATACCAACATCATGGAATATGAATACAGAAATTGCAAAAACCACTACCGCCCAAATGATACCGTTAATAAATCCGAGTAATATTTCTTTTGTGAGTAATGATCTTGTATTACTTTTAACCACTTGTCCTAAGGCTATACCGCGAATAACTAAAGTGAGTGTTTGACTACCAGCAATGCCACCCATGCTTGGGACAATACTCATGAGAACAGCTAGTGCTATTGCCGCTTCTAGGGTTTCAGTAAATTGTTTTATTACCCATGCAGCTAAGAATGCTGTCAGTAAATTTGTACCTAACCAAAGTGCACGTCGTTTTACACTGGTTAATACGGGGGCGAATAAATCTTCTTCTTCGTTTAAACCCGCCATTCCCATCATTGAATGTTCGGCATCATCACGAATTACATCCACAACATCATCGATGGTGATTCGCCCTAGAAGCTTTCCAGATGCATCCACAACAGGTGCGGTGATTAAATCACGATCTTCAAATAAGGCGGCAACTTCACGGCTAGACATATCAGCAGGAATTGCAGGGAAGTCTTTGTTAATAATATTTTGTATGGTTTCGTCTGGCTGATTTGTTAGTAAATCAGATAAAGAAACAATACCTAAATAATTATCATATTTATCGATGATAATTAAAGCATCAGAATGCGAGGGTAATTCATCTTGCAATCGTAAATAGCGTAAAACAACATCAATCGTGACACCAGCACGTGTTGTAAGGACTTGGGTGTCCATCATGCCACCAGCAGTATCTTCGTCATGGACGAGTACTGCTTCAACGCGTTGGCGTTGTTGACGACCTAATCCCGCGAGTGTTTCTTCAATAAGTGCATCAGGTAGGCTCTGGATAAAATCGGCAATATCATCAATGTCGAGGTCTTTAACAGCTTCGATTAAATCATCAGAGTCCATTTCCCCCACGAGGCTGGCACGGGCTTCTTCACCCAATTCAATGAGGGTTTCACCTTCATTTTCAGAATCAATAAGTTCCCAAAGAAAGCGGCGGCGACTGGGCGGAGAGGATTCAAGTAAATGAGCAATTTCAGCAGGATGCATGGTATTAATCATGCTTTGCAACTGTAATAAAGAACCTGTCTCAATAGCATCGGATAAGCGCTCAAGACGTTGCTCTGTATTTTGATGTACCTGATTATCCATTTGAGATTTAATAGTCGCCCTTGATAAAACTATGCGTAGTCTATCAGAAAATTCTAAAGAATTAAGAGAGTTCTCTATGCTGAATAATGATTGAATCGGTGTATATTTTACTAAAATGAGCCGCAAGTTTTTCTGTAAGATAGACGGAGCGATGATGCCCTCCAGTACAACCAATCGAAATGGTTAGATAAGCGCGCTGACTAGAAATTATATGAGGAATCCAGCTTTCTAGATAGTTGGTTAAATCCGATTCCATTTTGATGACTAGCTCTTGGGAGGAGAGCCATTCTTTAACATTGTCTTCTAAGCCTGAATGCCCACGAAGCTCAGGTATCCAATAAGGGTTTGGCAAACAACGCACATCAAATAAGTAGTCTGAATCTCTGGGGGTGCCATATTTAAAGCCAAATGACTGAAACATCAACGATAGGGATTGTAATTCTGTACCACAGATGCGTTCCTTTATTTGTGAGGATAATTCATAGATGTCTGTCGTACTGGTATCAATCTGTATGTCAGCTATTTCACGTACGGAAGCGAGCAATTCATATTCTTTGATGATGGTATCGCGTAGTGTTGTATCAGCTTCTGATAATGGGTGTTTGCGACGTGTTTCATCATAGCGTTTAATCAGAACGGCTTTGCCTGCATACAAATAGACAATATCTGTTTTAAACTGATTTTTAAGATGTGAAACTATTTTGGGAAACTCTTCTAAAACGTTTTTACCGCTTCTTGCATCGATACCAATTGCAATTTTTTTATGTTCGACTAATTTAGTTGTTTTTAAAGCACTGTTAAGTAATTCTAATGGCAAATTATCAATGCAAAAATATCCTTGATCTTCTAGGGTGTGTAAGGCTTGGGATTTTCCTGCTCCTGACATACCGCTGATAATAACTAAATGCATTTATGTTTTTTCCCCTTCAGTTTTGAGGTTTTGACTATCGTCATATAATAAATTATCAAAATATTTAGCTAATAGTTCGGGGTTTTTTGATTCAATAATACATTCAGGTATACCATTAAAAATAAGTTTTTGATTTAAGGTGTTAAGCATCAAACTGTATTGATTGCGTTGCTTATCAGGGATAATAATCGCTAAAAATAGTGTAATTGCCTTTTTATCTGCAGCTTCGAGTTTTAAGCCTTTATTTATAACAAGAATAGCAGCACGAGGTTTTGTGATTGGGAGGTGCGTTTTGGGTACCGCAATACCATTTCCAATTGTGGTGTTGCCAAGTTTTTCGCGTGCAATTAACGCATCAAACACCTGATTTTTACTGACTTCTTTTTGACCTTTGGTTAATAAATCTGTGAGTTTATCGAAAACACATTTTTTACTTTCAATTTTTTTTATGAATTTGATCCTTTCTGGATCTAAAAGAGGAATGTGATGGGGAGTAGTTTTTGACATTCTAAAAATTGGATACCTAAATCTATTTTTAGATTATAAGGTATCCAATTGTTAAGTCTAATACAATTCATGTATTAGACTTTAATCATCAAATAATTTTCTTAGGCTACTTGATTCATGTTGAAGTTTCGGTGACTGCCTTCTTGTCGATGGTGACTTCGTAGCTTCTCTTTGTGTTTGAGTATTTGTCTGTCTAACTTATCGGCTAGGGCATCAATAGCAGCATACATATCGTGACCTTTGGCATCGGCGAAAATATGATTTCCACTGACATTTATTGAAGCTTCTGCTTTATGGCTATATTTTTGAACTTCAAGAATAACGTGGATGTTGAGTACTTGGTCGTAATGACGTTTCAATCGCGTAACTTTCTCTTTTATGTAATTATTGAGTAGTGGGGTTACGTCTATGTGATGACCAGTAATATCTAATTGCATATTATTTACTCCTTTCTTTGGGTTATGTGTGAGTCTTACCCTGAAAGCCCTTCCAGGAAGATCACTTGTTTAAAGCTTATCTAATACCTGTCTTTTCTCCTTTGGTTTAATAGTATGAGCATTAAGCAAATACTTTTCGATCGTGAGACGAGGGTATTGCCAAAGCTTCACGGTACTTGGCGACAGTGCGCCTTGCTACATTGATTCCTCTTTCTTTAAGAAGATTCGTCAATTTGTTATCACTCAGCGGTTTTGCAGGGTCTTCATCATTGATAAGTTTTTTAATCATTGCACGAATCGCTGTTGCTGAACATTCTCCACCCGTATCAGTACTGACATGGCTAGAAAAGAAGTGTTTGAATTCATAGATGCCACGAGGGGTGTGCATATATTTGCGTGTGGTTACGCGAGAGATAGTCGATTCATGTAAACCAAGTTGATCGGCTAAATCTTTTAAAACCATTGGTTTCATGGCTTCATCACCATATTGTAAAAAAGCAAGTTGTCTGCCTACAATGGCATGTGCAACATTAACGATGGTGCTATTTCGATTTTCTAAACTTTTGATAAACCATTTGGCTTGCTGAAGATTTTCTTTGATGTAGTCGTTTGCTTCACCTGCAAGGGCAGGGGATGTTTTGTTGTTATTGTTTGTATGGGTATTATTAGTATTGATGTTTAGCATTTCCGCATAGTAATCGTTTACTTGTAATTTAGGTTGGGTCTCACCGTTGAGCGATATCTTCCATTGTCCATTTACTTTTTTAACATATATGTCAGGAGTTATATAATCAGTAGTTTCGATACTGAATATTTTTCCTGGTTTTGGCTCCAATGAGCGTATCAGTTGTATCAACTCTTCAAGAGAGGATGTTGTCAATCTTAATGTTCTTTTAATACCTGTATAATCTTTTTTCTTGAGCAAGTCCAGATTTTTGTCTAATAAACGAACTGTTTTTCGATATAAAGGATGGTCGCTATATTTGTTATCTAATTGTAATAAAAGACATTCTGAGAGAGTTCTTGCCGCAATTCCCGCTGGGCCTAAATTTTGGACATAGGTAAGAATTGCTTCAACTTCATCAAGTTCAATGAATAATGATTCTTCTAGTGATAGATGGATTTGTTCGAGTGACTCGGTTAAGTAACCATCATCGTCGATATAATCGATGATGATTTGTGCAATTTCTTTATCAATTGCACTTAGGTTACTCATATCAATTTGCCAGAGTAAGTGATCGTGCAAACCTTGCGGGTCAGAATGCATAGTCTCTATAAAATCAGAAGAACTGGTATCACTCCCATTAGAGACTTTCCACTCAGGGTCATATACATCATCCCAATCAGCATCTATAGTCATTTCTTCTGGAATTGTTTCAGTAGCTGAATCGGCCGTTTTTGTTTCAGCCGTCTCCGAAGAGTCTTTTTTTTCTAAATTATTCTCTGTTTTGGTAGGCTCTGATGATGAATCATCAGCTCTTTCTAGTAGGGGATTGGTTTCGAGAATTTCTTGAATTTCTTGTTGAAGTTCAACTGATGATAGCTGCAAAAGACGAATTGCCTGTTGCAGTTGTGGGGTCATTGATAAACTTTGACCTAGTTTCAGATTGAGGCTTTGCTTAATCATCCTTTTTTCTTATTGTTCCCAGTGAGATTATTCTTTAGATAATCATAGCATGAGATTTAGGTTTTTTAAGGAAAAAATGATTGATGGTATGGTTTTTGCTTGGGTGTTTTTAATACTACAAAGTTACTTGTTAATGAAAATATTTATAATTTAAAGTCTTCCCCAAGATATACCTCACGGACTTGTTTATTTTCAAGAATTGATGAGGGTGATCCTTCTGCAATGATGGCGCCATTGCCTAATACATAAGCTCTATCACATATACCAAGGGTTTCACGTACGTTGTGATCCGTGATCAGAACACCAATACCACGGTTTTTTAGATGACTGATAATCTTCTGTATTTCAATAACCGATACTGGGTCAACGCCAGCAAAAGGCTCATCGAGCAATATAAAAGAGGGTTCGGTCGCTAATGCACGTGCAATTTCAACACGTCTTCGTTCACCACCTGAAAGACTAATACCCAAGCTGTCACGGATATGAGTAATTTGAAACTCTTCTAAGAGGCTTTCAAGTTTGTCTCTTCGAGATACACGGTTTAAATCTTTTCGGGTTTCTAAGATTGAATAAATATTGTCTGTAACACTAAGCTTACGGAAAATACTGGCTTCTTGTGCAAGATAGCCTAGGCCATGTCTTGCTCGTAGATGCATTGGTAATTTTGTAAGATCAATTTTATTACCATTATCTTCAAGGGTGACTGATCCTTTGTCACAAGCAACTAAGCCAACGACCATATAAAAACAGGTGGTTTTACCCGCACCATTTGGGCCAAGCAAGCCAACAACTTCCTCACTGTTTATATTCAGTGAGATACCTTTAAGTATGTCTCGTTTGCCATAGCTTTTGTGTAAATCTTTTGCGCGAATAACTGCCATAATATTTAGAACTTATTTAGCTTTATTGCTTGGGTAGAAAATAACTTTAACGCGACCTTTACTACCTTTTGCCTTTTGATTCTTGCCTGCTTTTAATTCACCAGTGCGTGTTGAATATTCGATATGATTACTGCTGAATTTGTCATTACTTTGGGCAATTACTGCATTACCATCCATGAGTAATCGCTTTTCTTTCACGAGAAAGAGTAATTTATTTGCACTACCTTTAGCTAACTTTCCATCATCCATTTTTTGTTGAAAAGTTACAGGTTTACCGTTGGCAGTTATTCTTTCAATTTCATTATTAGGTGCATTAATTTCAATACGTTGCGCTGTGATTTTTAACGTGCCTTGAACAATTGAAACATGACCTTCATAAACTGCAAGACCCTTGGTTTTATTAAAAATGACACTATCTGCATCGATATGGACAGGTTTTTCAACATCACTTTTAAGCGCACAAGCATATGATACTGATAGTAGGATCAACAGCGTTGAAATTATTTTAGTAATAAAATTACTTGGCGGGATTGAATTGAATTTGTACATTTGAGTGTATCCTTAATTCTTGTTCATCAAGCTTACTACTAAAGCCAGAGCCTGTTATCTGACCTTGATATGTATCGAGTTGTACTTTTGATTTTGATGATAGCGTCTTTTTGTTAGGATTGTAGACTAAATCACGGGTAGTTAGCTCAAAATTTTCTTCAACTTTTGAGCTTCTTTTGATTACGCTCACATCACCCAGTAGTTGTATTTCTCCATTTTTATTTTGTTCCGCCTTATCTGATTCTAAAATAAGCATTGTTCCATCTATATCACGTGCTTGTAACTGGGGTTTGAAGATTTCACTCGTATTAGTGGATTGTTGATGGATGAGGTGCTGGGCAGTTACAAAATATCGCATTTGACCATCAGACTGTGTATTTAATAAAGTGAAGTCACTCAAATAGTAGTCTATCTGCTTTTCTTTCTGAGTAAGTTGATAGCCTTTGAATGTCAGCCATGTGGCGTTTAACCATGTGATTAAAATGGCGATAGCAATAGACAAAATCAATAATAATAAGCCACCGCGATTCACTGTTATTTTATCTCTTTACCCGTAGTATAGGCTGCATATAAGTCAGCTAGTTTTTCATTTGCATCAAGAATAAACTCGGCAACTTCACGTGCTGCACCTTTGCCTCCTCCTAATTTTGTTGTCCAATCGGCTTGCTCTTTTACGAACCAATTGGCATCACCAACAGCTATAGAGAAACCAACCTGGCACATGATGGGTAGGTCAATAACATCATCACCGACATAGGCAATATTTTCTCTTTTATAGTCTGTCTTTTCGAGTAGATCATTAAAGGCAGGAACTTTATCGCGATAGCCTTGATAGATTAAATCAGGGTTTATGCGTAGGTTTTCTGCGCGATGTTTGACTAACTCTGATTGTCTGCCAGTGATTAGCGCAACTTCCACCTCATTTTCTAACAGTAATCGAATACCATGACCATCTTTTGAATTGAACGCTTTATATTCTTGTCCTTGATTATCAAAAAATAGACTACCATCTGTCAGTACACCATCTATATCAAAGATTATAAGTTTTACATTTTTAGCCTTATCAATAAGGTCTTGGCTCATATTCTTGTATTTCATCATTATACAATACCTGCTTTAAGTAAATCGTGCATATGTATGATTCCTTGTACTTTGTTAGTGTTATCTATAACGGGGAGCACGGTGATTTCTTTTTCTTGCATGAGGTTTACAACATTAATGCCTAGTTCATCGGCATTGGTTGAAAAACAATTTTTATGTGCAACATCACCGATAGTAGCGTGCTTCATATCAATGCCATCTTCAAAACAACGACGTAAATCACCATCAGTGAAAATACCAAATAAAGTGTTGTCGTTTTCAACCACTAATGTTGCGCCCAGTTTTTTCCCAGTCATTTCTAAAATCGCATCTTTGAGTGAAGTATTTGGAGAGCAGACCGGTAGATCATCATTGCTATGCATAATATCTTTAACATGAACTAACAAACGCTTACCTAGGCGTCCGCCAGGATGGGAGCGTGCAAAATCTTCTGGCGTAAACCCTCGTGCTTCTAATAAGGCTACCGCCAATGCGTCCCCCATAACGAGTGTAACGGTGGTGCTGGAAGTTGGTGCTAATCCCATTGGGCAAGCTTCTTTTTCTACAGAAATATCTAAGTGATAATCAGAGAGCTCGGCCAATGGAGACTGCGTATTTCCAGACATTCCAACAATTACTGTGCCTAAGCGTTTAACCAGAGATGTTAAGGTAATAATTTCTTCAGTAGTGCCTGAATTTGAAATAGCGATGACTACATCGTCGCCTGTAATCATACCCAAATCACCGTGCAATGCCTCACTCGGATGCACGAAAAAAGCAGGTGTACCTGTGCTGGCAAAAGTTGCCGCAATTTTATTACTGATATGTCCAGACTTACCCATACCCGAAATAATGACACGTCCTTCGCAGGATAAAATAGCCTTGCATGCGCCAGCAAAGGAAGAATCTATATTGGATTTCATCGCCTTAATTGCATCAACTTCGGCATCTATCACAGCATTGGCAAGGCTGATAAAATCGTGTTCATTTTTCATATATTAGTTCTTTTAACCCTGTGCTGTACTTTGATAAAAAATAAGCGCTTCATAAGCGATGAATGCCATGAGGAGAATCATTCCTTTACCACGATTAATTTTGAAACGAGAATTTTTAAAACAACCAAAACTAAACAGTAATAATAATACGGTTAGTCCAACCATAATCGGCATATCACGACTTAACACACCATCAGGTACTGCTAAAGGTTGTATCAAGCCAGGAATAGCCAACACCGCTAAGGTGTTAAAAAGATTAGAGCCAACAATATTGCCGACCGCTAAATCGGTCTCTCCTTTACGTGCACTACTAATAGTCGCGGCTAATTCTGGCAAACTTGTACCAATGGCAACAATAGTTAAACCAATCACAAGATCACTGATGCCCATCTCACTAGCAATATTGGATGCACCCCAAACTAGTATTTTAGAACTTAAGAGCAATAATATTAAACCGCCGATAGTCCAAAGAATCGCTTTATTCTTTTCTAGCTTTTCAGGTATGTCTTCAATTGTTCCATCAATTAATGGATCATGATCTGTTGCTTTTTTTCTCGCAGAAATTATCATCCAGCTAAAAATAATGATAAGTGCAGCAATGAGAATTAATCCATCAATACGAGAGAAATACCCATCTGCTAGTAAACCCCAAGCTAAAATAGCGGTTGCTAAAACTAAGGGTAACTCTTTTTTTAGTAAGCTTGAATTAACGGGTAAAACATAGAGAATAGCTGTAAAACCAAGCACCAAGGTGATATTGGTAATATTAGACCCAATGGCATTACCAATACCTAAAGCAGGATTACCCTGAAAAGCTGCAACACCCGATACCAACATTTCAGGCGCAGAAGTACCTAAACCAATAATGACGATACCGACAATGAGAGGTGATACACCCAAGTTACTGGCTATACTTGAAGCGCCATCTATAAAAAGATCAGCACTCCAGATGAGTAAAGTTAAGCCGACAAGAATAGCAGCAATAAAAAGTAACATAAGCAGTATGGATTTAAAAAAAAGGAATTATACAGGTTTTTTTATATGCCACCCCCCCTGTTTTTCGATGATTTGTACGATAGTTTTTAGCTTCTCACTAGTTTTATTACTATCAATCGTATAAAGAAATTAGGTATGTTACGATTCATCAATCGTATTTAATAAGAGAGTATATTGTGGATAGAAGACAGTTTTTAGGAAGTTCAATTGCTAGCGCATTAGTTTTAACAGGGTGTGGTGGAAGTTCTACATCAGCAACTGGAGGTACAACTAATTCTAATGATGAATACTCACAAGCACTTATCATTCCTGCAGAACTAAAAGGTACATTGAAAGATGGTCGTGTTCACTATGATCTAGAGATACAAACAGGGACTAGTAATTTTTTAAGTAATGCAAGTACGGAGACATGGGGCGTTAATGGTTCTTATTTAGGACCAACTTTGCGGTTAGAAAATGGTTCAAATGTAAGTATTAACTTTACTAATAAATTACCCGAAAAAACCACAATGCATGGCCACGGAATGCATGTGCCTGCCATAATGGATGGCGGTGCTCATCAAGTAATAAATGTTGGAGAAACATGGAGTAGCGTATATAAAGTTAATCAACATGCCTGTACTAACTGGTATCACCCTCATTTAATGGGGAAAACAGCTGAGCATGTAATAAATGGTTTAACAGGTTTAATCATTATAGACGATGCTAAAAGCCAACAGTTAGATTTACCAAACAGATACGGTATTGATGATATTCCATTAATTGTCCAAGACCGTAGTTTTAATGATGATGGTTCTTTTGACTATAGCCCAACTCAAAGAGAGAAAATGCATGGATGGAAAGGAGATACACTGCTTGCTAATGGCGTGATTAAACCGTTTATTGATGTTGAAGCGAAACAAATCCGTTTTAGAATTTTAAATGGTTCAAATTCTCGTGTTTATAATTTTGCTTTAAAATCAGGGAAAGCATTTAAACAAATAGCCACTGATAATTCTTTTTTAGAAGCGCCTGTCGAACTCACCCAATTGCGTCTAAGCCCTGCGGAACGGGCTGAAATAGTCATTGATTTCACAGATACACTTGGCGGTAATGATCTATTTGTAGATCTAGATAGCGGCAAAGAAGTTTGTAAAATAAATATTAAAAGTGTCGCTACAAAGGTTACAGACTTACCTCAACAACTAACGACTTTAGCTCAGTTAAACCCCGCCGATGCAGTGAATACACGCCAATTTATCCTATCTGGTAGACAAGGCAACTTAACGATTAATAACAAATCAATGGATATGTCCGTCATTAATGAAGTTGTACCTGTTAATGATATTGAAATATGGGAAGTAAAAAATACAATGGGAATGGTACATAATTTCCATATTCATGCGACTTACTTTCAAATTATTGAACGTAATGGAAGTGCAGCGAGCGTCGCTGACAATGAGCGTGGATACAAAGATACGGTATTCTTACCCGCAGGGGAAAGTGTTAAGTTTATCGTTCGAATGACAGACTTTACGGATGCGAATAGCCCATACATGTACCATTGTCATCTTTTAGAGCATGAAGATTTAGGCATGATGGGTCAATTTACCGTTGTATAAGGAAGCTCTGAATATAACCTAGCTGAGTTCTGGCGTTGCCCCGTAGGGCGAGTTTACAAGGCATCAATTCTGTTGTTGTTTGCGAAGGGAGCAACCATTCTCAAAAATACGCCTAGGACTGACGTCTTGTAAACTCGCAGAATTCAACTATGTTGTTCAGAGCCTCTTTAAATAAAAAAGTTTAGATAAAAAAGATGAAATGACAAGCAACACAAGGTATGGCTTAATCCCTAGTCGTTTAAAAGATTAGAGAATACTCATGCCAATCACTACAGGATCATTTCCAAACTCTCGAATGCGTAGAATGCGCCGTGATGATTTTTCGCGACGTTTAATGCGTGAAAATATTTTAACGGTGAATGATTTAATTTTTCCGGTGTTTGTTATTGAAGGTGAAAACAAACGAGAAGAAATAGCCTCAATGCCAGGAGTTGAGCGCCTAACGATTGATCTTTTAGTGAAAGAAGCTATTGAAGTTGCTGCGTTAGGTGTACCTGCAATGGCATTGTTTCCAGTTGTAGGTGAAGCTAAAAAATCTGATTTAGCCGAAGAAGCCTATAACCCAGAAGGTTTAGCCCAACGTGCAGTGCGCGCCATAAAACAAGCTGTGCCAGAACTCGGCGTGATTACAGATGTTGCACTCGACCCTTTCACATCACACGGTCAAGATGGTTTGATGAATGATGCAGGCTATATTATCAATGATGAAACGGTCGAAGTCTTAGTCAAACAAGCCGTTTCTCATGCCGATGCGGGCGCTGATGTGGTTGCACCGTCAGATATGATGGATGGACGTATAGGCTCAATCCGCGCCGCACTTGAAAAAGCAGGGCATACCAATACCCGCATCCTCGCGTATTCAGCAAAATATGCTTCCAGCTTTTATGGCCCTTTTAGAGATGCAGTTGGCTCTGCGGGAAATATAGGCAGTGGTAACAAATACAGTTATCAACAAGACCCCGCAAACAGTGATGAAGCCCTTTATGAGGTAGCGTTAGATCTACAAGAAGGCGCAGACATGGTAATGATAAAACCAGGTATGCCTTACTTAGATATAGTAAGACGCATTAAAGATGAATTTAAAGCACCTACCTATGTCTATCAAGTCAGTGGCGAATACGCCATGATAAAAGCGGCATCACAGAACGGTTGGTTAGATGAAAAAGCCGTTGTGATGGAAGCATTAGTGGGTATGAAACGCGCGGGCGCGGATGGAATTCTGACTTACTATGCAAAAACAGTCGCACAATGGCTTTCAGAGTGAGTTTTTAATCTAAATATTTCTAAAATACCCCTTTTCTCTTATCCACCCCCCCTGTTTTTCGATGATTTGTGTTTAAATCATGAGTATAAATAATACAAATCATCGAAAAACAGGGGGGGTGGTATATAAAAAATGTAAACATACAAATTTTGCAGGATAAATGAAAAACAATGGATAAATACGCAGTAATTGGCAACCCAATCAACCACAGCAAGTCTCCAGAGATTCACCATATGTTTGCACAGCAAGCAGAAGATGAAATCATGTACGAAGCATTGCTTTCACCGATCGACGAGTTTGAAGAAACCGTAGAAGCTTTCCGTAAAGGTGGTGGAATGGGCTTAAATGTCACCGTGCCCTTCAAACAAAAAGCATGGGAACTCGCCGATGAGCTGAGTGATTATGCTAAACGCGCAGGTGCGGTAAATACCTTAGTGTTTCATCAAGATGGCACGATCTACGGCACAAACACCGATGGCATTGGGCTTGTACGTGATTTGGTCGAAAACCATCAAAGCTTATTACAAGGCAAACGTATTTTAATCCTTGGCGCAGGTGGTGCGGTGCGTGGCGTATTGCAACCGCTACTAATGCAAATGCCCGCGCAAATATTTATAGCTAACCGCACTCCAGAACGTGCGATTGAGTTAGCCAATGATATGCAAGATTTAAAAGAAAACTGCGAATTATCAGGGGGTGGTTTTAAAGATATTATTGACCACGGTGATGGCGAATACGATTTAATCATCAACGGAACCGCCGCAAGCCTACAAGGTATCATGCCCCCAATCCCACAAAGCTGTTTAGCCGATGGTGTGCATTGTTATGATATGATGTACGGAGGCAGACCCACCGCATTTGAATTTTGGTGTGATGATAACGGAGCTGTTAAAGTAATGAATGGACTGGGGATGTTGGTTGAGCAAGCCGCAGAGTCCTTCTCAATCTGGCGCGGAAAAATGCCCGCGACGAAACCCGTGCTAGAAGCGATGCAGCTAAGTTGGCTTGCGTAACTCAAGCATCAACTTAAGGAGAAACTGATCAAGTCCAATTAGCTTTAGCTTGCCAAATCAGCCGATATTTCCCACGAAGCTCAGCGTTATAGAATGACTATTGCGCTGAGCTTCATGAAAAATAGCGACATATTTTTCTGCGCTAAATTCTAATCGACTTAATCAGTCTCTCCTCAAAGGAAAAATAATAAATGGATACAACTCATCTAAGTAAAACAAAATTTTCTGATCTACCGCTATTACCTGAAATTCAATCTGCTGTTGCAGAAGCAGGTTTTGAATATTGCACGCCAATACAAGCCGAGAGTTTAAAATTAAGCTTACAAGGCAAAGATATTGCTGGACAAGCACAAACAGGCACGGGTAAGACAATCGCTTTTTTATTAGCTGCCTTTCAGCATTTAATGAAAAATCCGAAACCAAATAGGAATAATCGTAACCAAGCACAAGTGCGTTTTATTATGATGGCACCAACGCGTGAGCTAGCCATTCAAATTGCAAAAGATGCCGAAGTGCTCGGCAAAAATACAGGGCTTAAAGTAGCACTAGCCTATGGTGGAACAGGCTATGAACAACAACAAAAACACATAGAACAAGGTGCTGATATTCTTATCGGTACACCCGGTAGAATTATTGATTTTTGGAAGAAGAAAGTTTTCAACCTGCATGAATGTCAGGGCTTAGTATTAGATGAAGCTGATAGAATGCTGGATTTAGGTTTCATACAAGATATTCGCTTTTTACTGCATCGCCTGCCAAAACCAGAAAAACGTCTAAGCATGATGTTCTCGGCAACACTATCACACCGCGTGATGGAGCTATCTTACGAGCACATGAATCAACCTGAAAAAGTTGAAATCAAAGCAGAAGCTGTTAACACTAAAAAGATCGCACAGGCTGTATACTATCCTGCAAATGATGAAAAAATACCCTTACTGCTGGGGCTCATAGACAAACTAAAACCCACACGAGCAATCGTATTTGTAAACACAAAACGTAACGCAGAAACAATAGATGACTTCATGCGTGGCAATGATATAAAAGCCGTGATGATTTCAGGTGACGTTCGCCAAAACAAACGCCAAAGTTTGTTAAAAGAATTTGCCAGCGGGAAACATCAAGTATTAATAGCAACTGATGTGGCAGCGCGTGGTTTACACATCGACGACGTATCACACGTCTTTAATTATGACTTACCTCAAGTTGCAGAAGATTATGTACACAGAATAGGGCGTACAGCTCGTGCAGGTGCATCGGGTGAGGCTCACAGCTTTGCGTGTGAAGATACGGCGTTCTATTTGCCAGAAATTGAAACTTACATTGGTATGCGAGTTCCTATGGAGAGTGTTACATCAGATTTATTACTCGATGATGTAAAACCACGAAAGAGAATTACCCGTGACCGTGTGCCACATCGTCCTAATAATAGTAACAATAAAGGTGGAAATAACTTCAAAGGTAAGCCACGTAGTGGTGGCTATAAGGGTAAAAATCCTAGAAAGAAATAACAATATCATCATACTGGCGAATGCCAATCAGTATTCATCTCAACCAGATAAGATTTTCTTAACATGGATTTTGGTATTTACCAGTTACCAGTATGACGTTTAGTTTATATTTTTTTGCTGGAGACCGTGTATTTAAACTAGAAAGATTTACCTGCGATAGCAACCAGAATTGTGATTACTCCAATCAAAGTATTAATTCCAACCAGCATACGAATTTGATTTAAAGCCGCACCACCAACTTTCCAGTTTTCTTCTTTTACCGCTTTTTTAAGCTTGTTGTATGGCGCAAAAAATACGTGGAAGAAAATCAGCATCATCACGATACCAAGTCCAAGCATGATATGCATAAATAATGGCGGTGTAGGGAACTGAAAAAACATCCAAAAACCTGTGATTAAAACAGTTGCTATACAAAGCCAAACCCAAGGGAAGAAGCGTTTAAATCCTGCAACCCATAGTCGTAAGCGATGGGGTGGCTCAAGTACTGTAACTGCGGCAGGGCGCATTACTTGATGGGCGAAGAACATTCCACCCACCCAAACAACAATGGCAAGAACGTGAAGGGCGATAGCAATAGACATAAAATTCATGAAGTACTCAATTTATTATTAAAGGGATTAAAAAATAAGAGCACATTTTACAAAGTTCTTGTTAAGAAACAAGTCGCCATTATTTTTATGTGATTAGGCCTATTGTCCTAAATAGCTTTTGAGTATACGTTGCCATTCTTCTTTTTGAATTATCCTAAGCATTACACGATTTATAGGTTCGCGTAATGGACTTCCTTCAGGGAAGGCAATGCCGTATTGTTGTTGTTTAAATATTTTATCAATTACAATTAATTTATTTTTAAAGTGGCGTTCAGTTAAATATTTTAATAAAGGATCATCGTAAACCATCGCATCTGACTTTTCTTCTTTAATAGCGTTTAAGGCATCTAAAACGGTCGGGTAATAGTCGCGTTTTAATTGTCGATGTTCTAAGTAAGCATCACTGCTTGAATTTTTAATGCTGGCGATGCGTGCTTTGGATAAATCATTAGGGCTAGAAATTAGTGGTTTGCTTTGTGCCAAAGTTAAAGTTGATGCAACACCTGCAATCACAGCAGATACCATGAGTAGGGACGCAAACATCCAAAACAGGGCGATGACTCTTCCGCTTATGGTTTGAGGTGTCATGTCGCCATACCCTACTGTAGTCATGGTAACCGCTGCCCACCATATGCCTGCGGGAATACCCTTAATTGGATTGGGATTAAAATTTTCAGGGTTCCTCTTTCTTTCTGCCAGCCAAGTTAATGTTCCAATAATAAAAAGAATTACAATGAGTGCTAAAAGAATAAATAACATTTGGCTAGAGAAGATTCCTTTTAGCACGCTTTTCCAACCATCATTAAGGTTCTTAGGTGTAACAATACTTAGCCCTGTCGAATAGTAGGAGTGGCTAAAATCGAATCTTGACTCTCGCTGTGCTGTGATAGTGATTGCTGCAATTCCCACATCTAGTGATGAGTCAGCAACGCCGTCGAGCAATGGCTTTAAACCTAATTCTTTCCATTGATATTTAATATCGAGTTCTTTTGCAATTTTTTCCCAAAGTTCAATACTGATACCGTACCATTTACCATCTTTATCTTTCATTGCAAAAGGTTCGGCTATTTTTGTGCCGATTATTAATTCTTCATCAAAAGCAAAAGGTTGTGAATAGCTAGGTATGAAACAGAAAAGAATCAAAAATAATGATAATATTTTTGTATAGAGCTTATTCGATGAGTTTTTCATGGAGTAATTTCACACAGTCATAAAAAAGTTAATGTTTAGTATAAATAATTGAGAAATATCAATATTCATGGTCTACTCTTTGATCAAAGATTTGCTACAGTTGTTTACAACACTTGTTATTAATCAAGCCTGTACGATAAATGTAGCACATCTTTTGTGATTTTTTTAAAACAAGGAGATAGTGTATGAGTGAAGCAAAGAAAATGAGCTTAACGGTCAAAGTACTGTTAGGCATGGCGCTAGGGATTATCGTGGGGCTGGTCATCAACCTCACAGGGATGAATGCCCCTGGTACGTTTATTAATGAGTATATTGTTAACGGTTTATTCCATGTTGTTGGAAAGATGTTCGTTAATGCTTTAAAAATGCTAGTTGTTCCATTGGTTTTCTTTTCACTTATTTGTGGTGTAACCGGTATCGGTGATATCAGAATGTTGGGCCGTGTTGGTGGTAAATCATTCGCGCTTTACATGATGACTACGGCAATCGCGATTGCTACAGCAATCTTAATCGCAGTTAGTTTCGGTATTGGCGAAGGTATGGATATTGCTACTAACGCAGCATTCACTGGTAAAGAATCACCACCACTGAGTCAAGTATTGATTGATATTATCCCTAAAAACCCAATAAATTCAATGGCTAATGGCGATATGCTGCCAATAATCTTCTTCTCGATTCTATTAGGAATCAGTATGTTGATGGTAGGAAAAAAAGCAAAAAGTTTTGTTGAAGGTGCTGAGATTGCAAATGAAATAATGATGAAGATGGTTAACATCATTATGTCAGTTGCACCGTATGCAGTATTTGCATTGATTGCTAAAGCGATTTCAATATTAGGAATTGATCTTTTACAATCACTAGCAGGATATGTGGGTGTATTGGTTGGAGCATTAATGTTCCACTTGTTTATCACCTTAATGATTGTACTAAAAGTATTCTCTGGTTTAAGTCCTGCAATGTTCTTAAAGAAGATTAGAAATGTACAAGTTTTTGCTTTTAGTACCGCAAGTTCAAATGCAACCATTCCAGTAACAATGAGAACCGTTACGGAGCGTTTTGGTGTAAACAACTCAGTTGCCTCTTTCACTGTCCCATTTGGCGCTACCATCAATATGGATGGTACGGCAATCATGCAAGGTGTTGCTACAGTGTTTATAGCAAATGCTTATGGTGTGGAACTTGGTGTTTCTGGATACTTAACTGTAATTCTAATGTCAGTACTTGCATCAATCGGTACTGCTGGTGTTCCAGGTGTTGGCTTAATCATGCTTTCAATGGTATTTACACAAGTAGGCTTACCTGTAGAAGGTATTGGTCTTATTCTGGGTGTTGACCGCTTGATGGATATGATTCGAACAGCTGTTAACGTATCAGGTGATGCAACGGTTTCATCTATTGTCGCGAAGAGCGAAGGAAAGATGGATATATCGGTCTACAATGACCCCGATGCGGGGATATTGGATACCGATGAAGCATTAGACATTGATGAGGCTGTTGAAGCAGAGATGAAAGCTGCTGTAGAAGGAACACATAATAAATAGAATGTGCTTCTAATAATTGGAACTTAGTTTTCAATTAATAAAAAAGGCAGAGCGAAAGCTCTGCCTTTTTTATTGCCTAATTTATTATCTCAGAATTTTTTAATGTCTAAAATGACGCATCCCTGTCATAACCATTGCCATTCCAGCTTCATCAGCCGCCGCAATAACTTCATTGTCACGCATTGACCCTCCAGGTTGAATCACCGCAACAATACCTGCTTCTGCAGCAGCATCAATACCATCACGGAAAGGGAAGAAGGCATCAGATGCCATCACAGAGCCTGCTACTTCTAAATCAGCATGTTCTGCTTTAATGCCTGCGATACGGGCTGAATTTATACGGCTCATTTGTCCTGCACCTACGCCGATCGTCATATTATCTTTACAATAAACGATAGCATTTGATTTTACGAACTTAGCAATTTTCCATGCAAATAATAGATCCGCCATTTCTTGGTCTGTTGGGCTACGCTTGGTAACGACTTCTAATTTTTCATACAAACCTAAATCAGCATCTTGAACCAATAAGCCACCATTCACACGTTTATAGTCTAAACGTGGTTGAGCGTGTTCAAATTTCCCACATTCTAATAAGCGTACATTTTGTTTGGCAGAAACAGCCTTACTGGCTTTCTTAGAAACTTTTGGGGCAATGATTACTTCAACAAACTG
>Ga0256840_1000571_pt1 | contig 37364 bp, 37 predicted proteins | sample 355202metaG_FD_185969 | JGI IMG/M metagenome (GOLD analysis project Ga0256840, IMG submission 185969) | Hydrothermal vent microbial communities from Mid Atlantic Ridge, Atlantic Ocean - 355-202 | ecosystem: Environmental > Aquatic > Marine > Hydrothermal vents | place: Atlantic Ocean: Mid...
TTTGTCCAAAGCACATCCGTAAATATTTGTCGTGGCATATCTTGCTCATTTTTGACTGAAAACAAGCAAAATATGAGGGCAAGCCATTAAAATTCAAGGGAAAACCACGAAACGGCAACAGCCCCTATACTGTGCTGATAAAGTCAAATTAGACATTTGCTACTCCTAAGGCCTAAGAATTTTATAGCCAAGCTTTCGCTAGCATGACAATGACAAGCATATTGCACATATGTAACTTCATTAAAGTGACGACTATGCTGCCGAGTAACATATTAGTTATATTTTATTTCATCGCTATACCCTTGTACGTTATTGCTTTATTGAGATGACTGTTTATGACTCAGCTTAACAGAGTATTCCTGACAAAAAAGATATTATGAAAATAAATTTATAGCCTTAACCTTCGTCTTAATTAAGTGTAAGGTTACCGTATTAATAGTAGACAATTTAGCGCATTACATTTAAGTGAGTATTTTATGGGCGATAATCTATCGAGTATAGGTAAACCTCAAATTACCCTTTCTAAAGAAGCGGTTTCCCTGACTATCGCGCCTGAAGCCGCTCCCACTTAAGGTGTAAAAACAGAATCCACACTCTAAGAACGTAGTTTTAATTGCACCCTAGAAGGGGATAATGACTACCCCTCTTAGAAGGCTAGTCCATTGCCACCTATCGCCTTGGTCACTTGCCGTTGGCAGTAGCAGGGCTGATTTAACAATACCACTGACTTTTGACGTAATCTTACTAATTAGTAATACCCTGAAAACAGGGTTTAAGAACTTAGCTAAACCACATCGCTAATAACATAAAGCTCTTCCAAGTAGTAACATGCCTGATACTTTTAGCCCTGCTACCTCATACTCAACCTTTCCAGCCAATGATAAGGAGTGAAACAGCGAGGAAAGGAAATACGATGAGCTATCACCAGCAATTACGCCCAAGCCAAGCAAGCCAGAAACCCCTCAATGGATTTTGAAATGTAACATTAATTTGATGCCTTAATTTAGGACTCTAAATCCTTTTCCATTATCTCTTGAAACTTTATATATTTACGGGGCATTTCTGCATCAACGCCTACCGTATCAACACAATACCCTTTAGCTCAAAAATGAAGGTTTCTTTTTCAAGTAAGGAAACTGCTTAAATATCTGGATATCTGACTTACCTTTTATTGTTCCAACCAATTGATAAATAACTACTTTAGGCGGAACGGCGACCAACAAATGGGCATGATCTTTCTGTACATTCAGCTCAACAACTTCACAGCCAACCCTCTATGCAAAACACGAATTGTTTTTGATATTTCAAATCCAACCCTATCTTTTAATACTCTATACCTATATTTTGGAACCCACACAATATGATATTGGCAATGCCATACCGGATGTGATGGCTTACGAAATCTACTCATGTTTTTTCTCCTAGTTTTTGTTGTGGCGACAACATCACTAAAATGCATGAGTAGTCTTTATTTCTCTAGGCGGAGCCTTTCGAGCAACTCTACGTCCTCAGGACGTGGTTTAATTTTTAATGAAAAAGCCAGTAACTTAAGGCTTAACTTGGCGTATAGATTGAATTAAAGCTAAGCCAGCTGAAAAATAATCGGCTGGTTTTGCATTTGTAAAAAATGTATTTATATCAGTTTCATTCGCTTTTCTAGCATCATATACAAAAACACCAATTTTATCTTCAGGCTTTAAAAACCCAGTTTCACCAAATTCAGTATAGCGCGTCGCACCTAAAGAAATAATAATTTGTTTGGGCTGTTTAAGTTGAGTTAAATAATATTTTAAATGCTCTAAAGGGCCAAAATCATTTTGACTATTAAAGGTTTTGATAATCCAGTTTAGAAGTTTACCGTAAAAATACTGGTAACCCGTTACAGGGCTATCGATGCCATATTGAATCACCTCTCCATTACGACGTAAAAAAGAGGAAATATGGATATGATCTAAAATTCCACCTGCTTGAAATTGATCAATCTCGATCCATTGCTGCCCTATGCCCGTACACGATAGGCCCCAGTTCTTTTTTTCACTGATTTTTTTCGCATTGGGCTTACGAATCGAGCAATCATTAAAAGCGGTAAAGGCTAATGGCTCTATAGACTCGACTAGCCCGTCCGTGTAACTAACATTAAATAGCACACACATTTCCGGTTCCATATGCAAATTCACTGGCGTGGAAAAATCAGCGTCAATATGAGTATGCGACAGAGGAAACGTGCTTAGGAAAGTGGGATACTGAGGCAAATAAATAGGAAAAATACCTTTGGGAGCATTTTTTTCTTCGGTAATTACATTGACAAAATCTGCATCTTCACCGGCTTGGCTTAGGTGCTCGGCGAAATTGCCCGCAATACCAAAAACAGCTAACTCTTTAAGTTGACCAATACTTACCCTTATCATTCGCTATCCGGATCTAATTCTAAAAATACATTTCTAATATATTCAGCATGATCTTCTAGTAAGTGACCTTGATGAACCTGTAAATCTAAGTTAACTACTTTGGTTTTTTCCAAGCCTCCTTCTGTGCCAATTTCTCGCACTGTATGCTCTTTTAGATCCAATATATATTTCTTTTTATTATAGTGTTTTTTTTGTAAATATTGCGTCGTAATTGGCTTGGTTTTATGATTAATGGTTTCCCAGCCAATCACTTGATGCCTCTCCATCCAGCCTACAGCATCACTTGAGTTATTTTCAAGATCAACATTAAAAACAACGATATAACGGTTTTCTTCAGCAGGTATCGTATTGACATGGTGTATATTAGCAACCGAGTCAAACTCAAAATCATCGGGTACAAAATACTTCTCGCTTGCACCATCACTAAAAGTGATATAAATCGAATTCGTACTTTTGTGATATCTGAGCGAACGCACTAAATCTAAATTTATTTTAGTATCTTCGTTAATTAAAAGGAAATTACTCATAAAGGCTCTTGTCAAAGTATTAATAATCAGTGTCCAGCATACTGTTTTACTGATGGGAAAATGTAATAATAGTTTTTTATTATTCGTTATTTATCAGTTTAATTTACCATGAAAAATGCGCTCGTCCCAATTTTAGGCTTTGCCGCACCTAGCGGTACGGGAAAAACCACTTTATTAACGCAACTTATTCCACAACTTAAAGAGCTAGGCATTCGGATTGGCTTAATAAAACATAGCCATCATAATTTTCAAATTGATAAACCAGGAAAGGATAGCTTTCGTTTACGTGAAGCGGGTGCAACACCAGTCATGCTGGTTTCAAGCCATAGACGTGCGACTATTACCGAATTTCCTAGCCCACAAGAGCCCATATTAAATGAGCAGCTTAGCCATTTTGACCAATCTTGTTTAGATTTAATTTTAGTTGAAGGCTTTAAGAGTGAAAATTTCCCTAAAATTGAATTACACCGCCCTAGCTTGAAAAAGCCTTTACATTATCTTGACGATCATTCAATTATTGCTATTGCCTCCGATCAAAAGCTATCGCTGGAACGTGATTTAGTGCAAATGGACTTAAATAATATCCCTCAAATTACGCATTTCATTATGCAGACATTGTTGCAACATCATGACTGATCAATGCTACTCTAACTCCTTAATTAGCATTAAGGATGCCTTGGATAATATTAAAGCTGCGCTTTCTCCTATTGAAGAGGAAGAAACCGTTAACTTACATGAGGCTTTAAACCGAACATTAGCTCAACCCTGTACCGCTCCCTTTCACCTGCCAGCTTTTCCCAACTCATCTATGGATGGCTATGCCTTTAACAGTGCTGATATAAAAAGTACACCGTTTACTTTAGAGCAAGTTGGCATTTCTTGGGCAGGTAAGCCTTTTACTGGCGAGTTATTAGCAGGGCAATGCGTGCGTATTTTTACTGGCGCTGTGCTTCCAAAAGGAGCTGATAGCGTAGCTATGCAAGAGCACGTTACCGCCAGTGACCAAATCATTCATTTCCCTGGCAATGTTCAAGCAACACAAAATATCCGTTATATCGGCGAGGATGTTCGGCAGGATGATTGCCTATTAGCTGCGCCTAAGCAATTATCAGCGACTGACCTTGGCTTACTCGCTTCAGCAGGTATTTATGAAGTACGCGTTAAACGCAGAATTCGCATTGCCTTTTTTTCTACAGGTGATGAACTCTGCGCGATTGGCAGTCCTTTAGCCGCTGGAAAAATTTACGATAGTAATCGCTATACTCTCGCTGCCTTATTAAACAACCCTTGCTACACCGTTACTGACTTAGGTGTTATTCTCGACAATAAAGCCCGTATACATGCTTGTTTATTAGCCGCAGCGCAGAGCAATGATGTAATTATTAGTACCGGCGGTGCTTCTGTCGGTGATGCTGATTTTATTAAAGAAATTTTAGCTGAAATAGGCCAGGTAAATTTCTGGAAGCTAGCCATAAAACCAGGAAAACCTTTAGCTTTTGGGCGCATTCAAGCATGCTATTTTTTTGGTTTACCTGGTAATCCGATTTCAGTGATTGCAACTTTTCAACAAATCGTAACACCGGCTTTACGCCAACTAAGCAGCTTAAGTAATCGTACACCACTACGCTTTAAAGCAATATGTCAAAGCCCGCTACGCAAGCAAGCTGGACGCCAAGAATTTCAGCGCGGTATTGTGCAGCAAACAGAAAATGGAACATTTGCAGTTATTTCTGCAGGTAAGCAAGGCTCTAATATATTAAGCGCTAGTAGCCGTGCAAATTGTTATATAGTCTTAGCACGCGAACAAACGAACGTAGAAGTTGGAACTGAAGTTCTAGTCGAACCTTTTAGTTTATTTTTATAACCCACAGAGGAGCTATTATGCTTACTATTAACCAACCGGCGCCCAATTTCTCACTTTATGATGCCCATGACATTTTACATAAGCTAGATGATTATAAAAGTCACTGGCTAGTTATTTACTTTTATCCTAAAGATAATACCCCAGGTTGTACTAAAGAGGCTTGCGCATTACGTGATGATAGTGCCAAATTTGAAAATTTAAACACTCGAATCATTGGCATTAGTACCGACAGCAGTAAAAGTCACCTTAACTTTAGCCAAAACCAAAACTTAAATTTTACCTTACTCGCTGACCCTAAAGGTGAAGTAAGTAAAGCGTATGAGGCATTATTCAAACTAGGTCCAGTCAAGTTTAGCAAGCGTCATAGCTTTATCATCGACCCTACTGGAAAAATAGCAAAAATTTATCGCTCAGTTTCTCCGAGTACGCACAGTCAAGAATTAATCGGTGATTTACATCAATTACAGACTGAATTTAAAAGATAATAAAGAACAATGTTCGTGTAGCTCCTCCCTCACCGCATAAAACACAAGAAGCGCATCACTTGTATGCTGCGCTTCCTTGGTTAGCTATTCAAAGCCAATATGAGAGCATAACTTTTACTGGAGATATTTATATAGGCCTATATACTGTCGATAAAAACAAAGACTTTTCTTATTTCTTATTTCTTATTTCTTATTTCTTATTTCTTAACGATAGTAGACCACGCCGATAACCAAGCATCAGACTGATAATAACTCGCTTTTTTGGTCAAATTACCTATAAGCACTTGTTTTAATGTAATCTCAATAATACCAAAAAAATGGCAATAAGCACGCGGAGCATCCAATGCTTTGATTTCCCCCTCTTTAATGCCATTTTGTAAGATTCTTAATATCTTGGTAAACGGCGGTGTTGCCATCAATGGCTTTTCTTCCGGCAAAAACTCGCTAACATTTAGCACTAGAAGAAATTTCATTATCTCTGGAGCATGATCGGCTAAATGAAACCATAAATCCACAATTTCCCTTAATTGTTCAGAGGCTTTACGATTTCTCCGGCGAATGTCATCGATAGAGACACTTAATCGATCGGTAATCCACTGATACAATGCTTGAGCAATTTCTTGTTTATTCTTAAAGTGTTTATAAATCCCTGCACTTGTTTTAACACCGGAAAGTTCTGCAATATCTGTTAATGAGGTATTAAAATATCCTTTCTCAGTAAATAACTTTAATGCTGCTACTAAAATATCATTATGTAGCTCTTCTTTATCTTTTTGTAATTCCTGATCCATGTTGTTCTTTTATCCTAGCTCTTCGTTAACGCTATTTTTTAATGAAATTATTCAGTCATCGAAGTACAAGCCGCTTTTAAATAACTTATCATTGACCATAAAGTTAAAATTGCTGCAATATACATCATTACCAAACCAAATAAACTCATTGACATGCCAGCGATGTCATCGTGGTATAACAAACAGCCTATAGCCAACATTTGCGCTGTCGTTTTCCATTTTCCTATTTGTGAAACTTGCACCGTTGCACGCTGACCTAACTCAGCCATCCATTCACGTAACGATGAAATAGCAATCTCTCGGCCAATAATGACCGCTGCAGGTAAAGTCATCCAAATACTAGATTCTGCTTCGACTAATAAAACCAAAACAAAGGCTACCATAATCTTGTCTGCAACAGGATCTAAAAAAGCACCAAATTTTGTTTCTACCTGCATTTTTCTGGCTAAATAGCCATCTAACCAATCTGTAACACCGGCAATAAGAAAAATTAAGGTCGTTGCTATATTGGAATACTCCCAAGGCACATAGAAAAAAATGGCTAAAACGGGGATTAATGCAATGCGTAGCAGCGTTAGTAATGTCGGTAAATTTATTGTATCAATCATCTTGATGATGGAATGTATCATATATTCGTTGTGCTAATTGTCGGCTAATTCCCTCTATGCTGCAAAGTGCCTCAACACCCGCGCGAGAAATCCCTTGCATGCCGCCAAACTGCTTTAATAAAATCTGTCGCCTTTTAGGCCCTAGCCCAGCTATTGTTTCTAGCACGGATTTTTTTGTTGCCTTACCTCTACGTGCCCGATGCCCAGTAATAGCAAAACGATGCGCCTCATCTCGGATATGCTGAATTAATAATAAAGCACTCGCATTAGGCGTGACATCAAGAGGAAGCTCTTGCCCTGGTAAAATCAGATTTTCCATACCTGCTTTCCTATCAGGCCCTTTTGCAACACCGACTATCATAACACTATTTACCGCTAATTCAGCTAATGCCTTTTCAGCTTGGTGTACCTGTCCTTTGCCACCATCAATAAATAAAATATTCGGTGCTTCATGTTCCCCTTTAACTAATCGCTTAAAGCGCCTAGAGACAGCTTGATAAATAGCAGCATAATCATCTCCAGGCGTTATATCTTCGATATTAAAACGCCTATACGCAGATTTTACTGGACCTTCACGATCAAAAACAACACACGAGGCAACCGTATAGTCTCCCTGCGTATGGCTGATATCAAAACACTCTAAGCGCTTAGGTACCTCCTGACAGCCTAATTCCTCCTGTAAGCTTAAAAAGCGCGCATAAATCCCCTGTTTATCAGCTAATTTAGTCATTAATGAATTTTCTACATTAACACTGGCTATTTGTAGCCATTTAGCTCTATCACTGCGTACGTTAGGTGAAATACTCACACTATGCCCAGCATGCTCAGTTAACACTGCTGCCAATAGCTCGATTTCTTCGGGTCTATGACTAACAATTAATTCATGCGGGATATTTTTATCTAGGTAATATTGCGGAATAAAAGCCTGCAAAATATTTTCAGGTGTATATTCATTGCTTATTTTAGGAAAAAAAGTTTTATTACCTAAATTCTGCCCATTCCGGATAAAAAATATCTGTACACAGGCAATACCCGCCTTAGTGGCACAAGCAACAATATCCACATCTCCAGACTCACCTGAAACATAATTTTTCTCCAATATAGTGCGTAATTGGCTAATTTGATCTCTAACTAGGGCAGCTTGCTCAAATTCCAAATGCTTCGCTAAAGTATCCATACGTACAATTAGCTTATCAATCAATAAACTGCCCTTACCCTCTAAAAATAGAGTGGTATTTTGCACATCTTCTGCGTATTTTTCTTGACTAATTAAATCCACACAAGGTGCTGTACAGCGCTCTATTTGGTGCTGCAAACAAGGCCTAGAACGATTTTTATAATAAGAATCCTCACACTGCCTAACAGGAAATATTTTTTGTAATAACTTTAAAGTTTCACGTACGGCACCTGCACTAGGATAAGGTCCGTAATAATTACCTTTTTTCTTTTTAGCACCGCGATGCGCCGTAATTTGTGGAAAGTCTTGTTCGGTAGACATAAAAATATAAGGATAGGAGCGGTCATCCCTTAAGCAAATATTATAACGAGGCTTATGTCGCTTAATCAGCTGACTTTCCAAAAGCAACGCTTCGCCTTCTGTATGCGTTACAGTAATTTCTATGCGCGCAATTTTAGCAACCATCACTTGTTGCTTAGGTGATGCAGCACCTTTTCTAAAATAACTGGTAACGCGATTCTTTATATTTTTAGCCTTACCAATGTAAATGATATCGCCTTTATCATTTAACATTTTATAGACCCCTGGTAAACGCGTCAGATTTTTTAAAAACTTATCACTATCAAAATGCTGCTTATCTGACTTCGTAGCCTCCACTTCCGTCATTTACAATACCTCATTACCCTTTAGAAACACTCTTCCACAGAGGGTAGACGCGTCAGTAAATCATCCCATTCAATTTGCACATTATCTAAGATAGAAATAGGTGTACTGCCCCTTAATTCTAAAATTTCGGCTTTCCCATATTCCCCATTTTGTAAACGATAAATAGTTAATACTCGGTCAATAGGGTGAATAAGCCAATATTCACGCACGCCATGACGCTCATATAATTCGCGTTTTTTAATTTGATCATGGCTTGCTGTAGAAGGTGATAAAACCTCTAATATCCAATCAGGTGCGCCACGAATACCACGCCGATCTAATTTTTGACTATCACAAACAACAAGTACATCCGGCTGAACGACTGTATCAATAGACTCGTCGGCCTCATCTTTTTTGGGTAAACGCACATCAATGGGCGCTATAAATGCACGACATTTTTTACCGGCTAAAGCTGAACGTAACTGAAAATAAACATCACCAGCAACTTCTTGATGTTCTAAGTTTGGTGCCGGCGCCATAAAATAAGCCTCACCATCAATTAATTCATAGTTATTATCTGCCCAATGTAAATAATCACCATAACAATGATGTTCTGTATCTTTTAGTGCTAACCCCATCTCATTAACCTCAATTAACAAATTTATAGATAAGTAAATTGTAATCCTTTCTATAAAAATGAACCATAAAAAAAGGGCCTTTCGGCCCTTTCTATGTCGCTTTAGGAAGCTAAAACTTAACTTTCTGCCTTACCTACTTCTTTCATACTTAACCTTACACGACCTTGACGGTCAATTTCTAGAACTTTAACCTTGACAACATCGCCTTCTTTCAACTTATCACTAACTTTATCAACATGCTCATCAGTAATCTGCGAGATATGTACTAAGCCATCTTTACCTGGAAGAATAGTAACGAAAGCACCGAAGTCCATCAAACGAGCTACTTTACCTTCGTAAGTTTTACCCACTTCAACTTCAGCAGTGATTTCTTCAATAATCTTTCTAGCTGCTTCACCCGCTGCTTTATCAACAGAAGCAACATTAACCACGCCTTCATCTGTTAAATCAACTGTCGCACCGGTTTGCTCAGTAATGCCACGAATTGTTGCCCCGCCTTTACCAATAACTTCACGAATTTTGCTTGGGTCAATTTTAAAAGTAATAATTCTAGGTGCAAAGTCAGACATCTCTTCACGAGTTGTCGATAATGCTTTATTCATTTCACCTAAAATATGTAAACGACCTGCTTTCGCTTGATCCAAGGCATTGCTCATGATCTCTGAGGTAATACCATCAATTTTAATATCCATTTGCAAAGCAGTAATTCCTTTTTCAGAACCTGCTACTTTGAAATCCATATCACCTAAATGATCTTCATCGCCCACGATATCAGAAAGCACTGCAAATGCATCACCTTCTTTAATCAAACCCATTGCAATACCCGCTACTGGTGCTTTAAGAGGCACACCCGCATCCATCAATGCTAAACTCGTACCACAAACAGAAGCCATTGAGCTGGATCCATTTGATTCAGTAATTTCAGAAACAACACGAATCGTATATGGAAATTCAGCCATATCTGGCATAACAGCAGCAACACCTCGTTTTGCTAAACGACCATGACCAATCTCACGACGCTTTGGAGAGCCAACAAAACCTGTTTCGCCTACACTGTACGGAGGGAAATTGTAGTGCAACATAAATGGCTCTTTATATTCACCAGCCAATGCATCAATAATTTGCGCATCGCGCTCTGTACCTAAGGTTGCAACCACTAAAGCTTGCGTTTCGCCACGCGTAAATAATGCTGAGCCATGAGTACGCGGTAAAACACCTGTACGTACAGCAATAGGGCGAACAACATCTAAATCACGACCATCAATACGTTTTCTATCGCTTAAAATCGCTGAACGGACAACACGTTTTTCGATCTCTTCAATAATATCGCGTATATCTGCTTCAACATATTGCTCATCAGCTGTTAATTTTTCAACAGCGGCGGCTCTAATATCACTCAATGTATCTTGGCGTACTAATTTTTCTGCAATTTGATAAGCAGTAACAATAGATGCTTCTACTTCAGCCACAACAAGCGCTTCTAATTCTGTATTGACAACAGGAGCAACCCAGTTATATAAAGGCGTATTAACTTCTGCAGCAAACTCATTTATTGCAGTAATTGCTACTTGCATCTGTTCATGACCAAATAACACTGAACCCAGCATGATTTCTTCGCTTAAATTATCCGCTTCAGATTCCACCATTAATACCGCTTGGCTTGTACCTGCAACGACTAAATCTAATAATGAATCAACTAAACGTTCCTTATTTGGATTTAAAATATATTCGCCATCAATATAACCAACACGAGCAGCACCAACAGGACCATTAAAAGGCAGTCCTGAAACAGCTAAAGCTGCCGATGCACCTAATAGCGCTGGAATTTCTGGGTCTACATCAGGGTTCAATGAAACAACAGTGATGATAATTTGAACTTCATTCGTATAGCCTTTCGGAAATAAAGGACGAATCGGTCTATCAATAAGACGGCACGTTAACGTTTCTGTTTCTGTAGGACGCCCTTCTCGTTTAAAAAAACCACCGGGGATTTTTCCTGCCGCATACGCTTTTTCTTGATAGTTCACTGTTAGTGGGAAAAAATCACCTTGACTGGCTTCTTTTTTACCAACAACAGAAACTAAAAGCGATGTACCTTCAATATCAATCATGACTGCACCGCTAGCTTGACGGGCAATTTCACCTGTTTCAATGCTGACTAATTGTTGACCGTATTGAAATTCTTTTCTGATTGGTTTCAGATTCACTATTGTTTTCCTACGTGTTGAAAATTGGGTTTAATTAGGTATTCAGTCCATGAATAAGGCAATAAAAAAGCGGTCATTACACCGCTTTTTTACCTACTCTTAATCTTATTTACGTAAGCCTAGACGTGAGATTAGAGACTTATAACGCTCTACGTCAGTTCTTTTTAAATAATCTAATAATTTACGGCGCTGGTTAACCATTCTTAATAGCCCACGACGGGAATGGTTATCTTTTTTGTGTGCTGCAAAATGCGGAGTTAAATGAAGGATATGAGCGGTTAACAAAGCAACTTGTACTTCAGATGACCCCGTATCAGTTTCAGACAAACGATATTCTTCAATAACTGCTTTTTTTTGTTCTGCTGTAAATGGCATTTTAATCCCTATGATTAATGTATTAAGAGCTTTCACTCTGGTTAAATATGTTTCCACGATAGGGTGTAGAAACATGAAATAGTTAATTCAAATTAAATATTTTTCTAGGCTGTATTTTAGCATCCATTAACATTTCTCCCAAGCCTAAAAATTGCTTATCATGATATATCCTGCATATCTCTGACTCTGCTATATCTGAGGAGCAAGATATTTGCTGCCCTTGCTGAATTAAATCCGCCTCCAATTGTGAAACATGAACAGCGGGCATAGCTTGTAAAGGCTGATCAACAGGTATTAATAGAGATCGTAATGGTTCGCCAGTCTCTATTGACTGTAGTTGATCAATAGTACGTGCCTCGGCCAATAAGAACTGCCCCGCGGCAGTGCGGCGCAACTCTTTTACAGTACCGCCACAGCCTAAGTAATGACCAATATCCTCAGCTAAGGTACGAATATACGTCCCTTTAGAGCAACGCACATCCAGTGTTAATGTATCCCCTGTAAAAGCAAGACATTCAAGCGCATAAATCGTAATTTTACGCGCCTTACGCTCCACGGTAATGCCTTCACGAGCGAGCTCGTACAGTTTTTTACCTTGGTGTTTTAATGCCGAATACATAGGTGGAACTTGCTCAATCTCACCAACAAAGCTTGCCAAACAATCGGCTAACTGCTGATCATTTATCACAGGGATAGGCTTGTTTTCTAAAACTGTACCATCAATATCACCCGTATCGGTCATCACACCTAACTGAATAACGGTTTGGTATCGCTTATCATCTGCCAGCATATACGCCGACACTTTAGTGCCTTCACCTAGGCAAATGGGCAATAAGCCTGTTGCTAAAGGGTCTAGACTACCGGTATGACCTGCTTTATTAGCATTATAGAGGCGTTTAACTTCTTGCATTGCATTATTCGATGAAATACCCTGCCGCTTATCTAATAAGACAATACCATGTATATCAAGCCCTTTTTTACGCCTAGCCATAACTTAATTTTCACCCTCTTCTGCATCAGAAACAGTAGGAAATTGGGCTAATAACTCTGATACCCGCATGCCATTTTCAAAAGAAGTGTCATAATGAAACTTAATATAAGGCACACTACGCAAACGCATACGCTTACCAACTTCTGAACGTATATAAGGCGCTGCGTCATTCAAAAGCTTCAAGTTATCTTTTTGGCCTTGTTCATCCGCTCCTAAAGCGGTAATAAAAACTTTCGCAGCACTTAAGTCCTTACTTAACTCAACCTCGTTAACAGTAATAAATCCAATACGTGGATCTTTAATGCCTTGCTGCAAAATAATAGCCAATTCTTTTTGCATTTGCGATGCAACTCTCGAACTACGCTTAAACTCTCTAGCCATTATATTTCACGCTTCACTTCAATACGCTCAAAAACCTCAATCTGATCACCGGTCTTAACATCATTGTAATTTTTCACTCCGATACCACACTCCATCCCCATCTTAACTTCACTGGCCTCATCTTTATAGCGTCTCAATGACTCTAACTGTCCTTCATAAATCACCACGTTATCGCGTAAAACACGAATAGGTAAGCTACGCTTAACAAAGCCATCAATCACCATACAACCAGCAATTGCACCAAATTTTGGCGAACGGAATACATCACGAACTTCAGCCAGACCTACAATCTTCTCTTTAATCTCAGGAGCTAACATACCGTTAATTGACTTCTTAACTTCATCAATTGCATCATAAATAACGCTGTAATAATGCACATCAAGTTCTTTATCAGCAATCAACTTCCTCGCTGTCGCATCAGCACGCACATTAAAACCAATTAAAATAGCGCCTGAAGCCAGTGCTAAATTAGCATCCCCTTCATTAATGCCGCCTACACCACCATAAACGACTTTAACCTCAACTTCTTCATGCGACAAACCAACTAATGAGGCGCGTAAAGCTTCTAAACTACCCTGCACATCCGTTTTAATAATAATATTTAAATTAGAGGTTTCACCCGCTGCCATCTTAGAAAATACCTCGTCCAATTTAGAGGCCTGCTGAGCGGCATTACGCATCAATTTGCTTTTATCTTCTCTATGTTCAGCAAGTTCTCTGGCTGCTTTTTCATTGGTAACAACAATAAAATCATCCCCTGCATTAGGTGTGCCCGATAAGCCAAGAATTTCAACTGGAGTAGAAGGGCCTGCAACCTTCACACTTTTTCCCAACTCATTAAACATCGCTCGAACACGCCCGTATTCATGACCACATAAAATAATTTGACCTTGTTCCAAAGTACCTTTTTGCACCATAACCGTAGCCACTGCACCTCGACCTTTATCAAGTCTTGATTCAACGACTAAACCAGATGCCTTACCTTCTTTAGGCGCTTTTAATTCAAGAATTTCAGTTTGTAAAATCAATGATTCAATTAAATTATCAACGCCCTCACCTGTTTTAGCAGAAACCTTAATAAATTGCACATCGCCACCCCACTCTTCAGGCACAACATTCAGTGCCGCTAACTCTTGCATTACTTTGTCAGGATTGGCTTCAGGCTTATCCATTTTATTCATCGCCACAATAATAGGCACATCTGCTGCACGCGCATGCTCAACCGCTTCTTTTGTTTGCGGCATCACACCATCATCAGCCGCGACGACCACAATAACAACGTCAGTTACATCAGCACCACGCGCACGCATTGCTGTAAAGGCGGCATGTCCTGGCGTATCCAAAAAAGTAACTGAACCATGGTCGGTAACAACCTGGTAAGCACCAATATGCTGGGTAATCCCTCCAGCTTCAACATCAGCAACACGAGTTTTACGAATGTAATCTAATAATGAAGTCTTACCATGATCAACATGTCCCATAATCGTAACAATAGGCGCTCTAGCAAATTCTTCACGCTCATCAGCCTCAGTATGCTCAGCCAGCATTCCAGTCTCATGATCATCTTCACTTGTCATAATCGGATTATGGCCCATTTCTTCCACCAAAATGACCGCAGTTTCTTGGTCTATACTTTGATTGATAGTAGACATAATGCCTAACTTCATTAAGTGCTTAATTACCTCAGCAGCCTTAACGCTCATTTTCAGAGCTAGCTCTGAAACAACAATATTTTCTGGAATCTTAATGTCTTTAGCAACAACTTCAGTCGGCATTGCAAAAGCATGCTTAGCCTCAGCAACGAATTGGTGCTCATTTCCACCTTTTCCACGACCTGTTCTTTTACGCCCTTTCTTACCGTAGGACGTTTTAGTACCGCCCGCCGGTTTATCTGCTCTTCTGTGTACAGTTGTCGCAGGCTTAGCTGCATTTCGGCCACCACCGGGTACCGCTGCCACTCCAGATTTTCTTGCTGCACCGCCAGCCGTCGGCTTTCGTGCCGCACCACCGCCTGTCTTTCTTTCAGCTGCTGCTTTTTTAGCTGCCGCTTGTTTTCTTACTTTTGCTGCATTACGCTCAACAGACTCTTCCAGTCTTTTTGCTTTTTCAGCAGCAAGACGCTCCTCATCAGAAACTTTATTCTTCTTTTCCAGCTCAGCACGAGCGTCATCATCCACTTTTTTCTGAGCCGCTATTTTTGCATCTGCCTCAGCTTTTTCTCTTGCCGATGCTTCTCGATGCAACTCTTCTGCAGCTTCTTGCTTTTGCGCATGCTCATCAAGATCTTTTTTTACACGAGCCAGTTCAACTCGCGCCTCCTCCGTTATTGCATCTTCACGCTTAATATACGTTTTTTCCTTTTTAACTTGAATATTAATCGTTTTAGTGTCTTTTCCAGGAGCAGTTCCTTGCTTAAGTGAAGTCACCGTACGGCGCTTTAACGTTACCTTCTTTGTAACTGCTGTATCAGCCCCCTCACCTTTACCATGTCGCTTACGTAAATGCGCTAATAAAGCCATTTTTTCATCTTCAGTAACGGTATCTACCTCATTATGCACCGAAATGCCTGCCTCTTTCATTTGCTCTAATAACCGATCCAGAGGTATTCCAACTATGCCAGCTAATTCTTTTACTGTTTTATCACTCATTTTTCAACCTCTCCATTATCAATAGCAAACCAAGGTTCACGCGCTTTCATAATCAATTTAGCGGCTATTTCCTCATTCATATCTGAAAACTCATCAAGCAAGTCATCGACCGCTTGTTCCGCTAAATCTTCCATCGTTACTATTCCTTTACTTGCTAACTGATGAGCTAACTCATCAGTCATCCCCTCCATAGCCAAAATATCTTCAGCAGGTTCTGCTGTCTCAATTTTCTCTTCTGATGCAATGGCATTAATCAATAGTATATCTTTCGCTCGTGTTCGCAAGGTTTCAACTAATTCTTCATCAAAACCATCAATTTCCAACATCTCACTACTTGGGACATAGGCAATTTCTTCAACTGAATTAAAGCCAACCTCAACCAGTACCATGGCAATATCCTGATCAACATTTAACTGCTCAACAAATAACTGCACTAATTTCCCTAACTCTTCCTGAGTATCTTTATTAACTTGATCAGCGTCACGAACATTCAACTCCCAGCCAGTCAACTCAGTTGCTAAACGAACATTCTGACCACCACGACCAATTGCCTGTGACAAGCTATCAGCCGAAACAGCAACGTCCATCGTATGCTTGTCTTCATCAACGACTATAGATTCAATTTCTGCTGGAGCCATGGCATTAATAACAAACTGCGCTTCATTCTCATTCCATAAGATGACATCTATACGCTCACCATTTAATTCATTAGAAATTGTCTGCACTCTTGAACCACGCATTCCCACACAAGCGCCTACTGGATCAATACGAAGGTCATTACTACGTACTGCAACTTTAGCTCTTGAACCAGGATCTCGCGCCGCGCCCAACACATCAATCATCCCTTCACCAACCTCCGGCACCTCTAATCTAAAAAGAGCCAGCACAAACTCAGGGGCGGTTCGACTAACAAACAATTGCGGGCCACGAACCTCAGTACGCACTTCTTTTAAATAACCACGGATTCGATCACCGACTCGAACCGTTTCTCTTGGAATCATATGTTCACGCGGTATAAAAGCATCTGCATTACCACCCAAATCTATATAAACACTACCTTTTTCAATACGCTTAATGACACCGGTAACTAATTCACCCACTCTATCCATATAAGCGTCAGCAACTTTCTTACGCTCAGCTTCTCGCACCTTATGAATAATAACTTGTTTTGCTGCTTGCGCTGAAATCCGTCCAAATTCAACTGATTCTATTTCATCCTCAATAAAATCACCAACCTCAATATCTGGATTATCTATTTGCGCAACCTGCAATGAAATTTGTGTCGTAGGAAATTCAACCCCCCCTTGAAACTCATCACTTTCTTCAACAACTTGCCAGCGCCTTAATGTTGAATAGTCACCCGTATCACGATTGATAGCGACACGAACTTTAACTGGAAATTCGTAACGTGAAACAGTCGCACTTTCCAAAGCAGACTCTATCGCTTGAAAAACAATATCCTTCTCAATGTCTTTTTCATTTGAAAAAACATCAACTATCAATAAAATTTCTTTATTTACCACAAGACCCCCTTAAATCGAATAGTCTGGCTCAAGACGCGCTTTAGACATCGTCTGAAATGGAACTACATAAACCTGACCATCCTGCTGAAGATAAACATCACCTTCTTCAACTTTTTCGATCAACCCTGTTATATTTCTTCTGCCCTCGACAGGCTTAAATAAGTTAACTTTAGCCCTATGGCCAATAAACTGCTTGAAATGTTCTATCTTAAAGAGAGGCCTTTCCATACCCGGTGATGAAACCTCTAAATTATACTCACCTGCAATAGGATCCTCAACATCCAGCACCCCACTCACTTGATGGCTCACAGCCGTGCAGTCTTCCATACCTACACCGTGCTCTCTATCAATAAAAATACGTAGTAACCCATGCTTAGGGTGAGGATTATATTCAACCCCAACACATTCATACCCCAGGCCTTCCACGACCGGCTCTATTAATTTAAGTAAAACTTCAGGAGCTTGCTTCATCACGCCTCACTTTCTTGTACACATAAAAAAAGAGGCTATAGCCTCTTCCATTGAAAACCGAACATATAACTTCTGTACTACAAGCTAGAAACATAAAAGCCCCTAAAAAGGGGCCTTTAAAATATCTGGTAGCGGGGGCAGGATTTGAACCTACGACCTTCGGGTTATGAGCCCGACGAGCTACCAAGCTGCTCCACCCCGCGATTTATTTTTTATATTATACTGAATAATCCGATTCTAGCAAGTTTAATTTCAAAATACTTTAAATGAAAATCATCTTTTACATTTAAACTAGAAACAAAAAATCCCTGAGGAGATATCTTTAGAATACCTGACAGGGAAAACTATGGAATGTGCATGAAAATAACATTCTGAAAATTATCATGCACGCTCCTATATACCGCCCATTTTCTTCGAACTATAAAATAAACGCATCACAGTGAACTATCAGTCTACCTGAAGGTATAATAAGTAAAAATTAAACTTACCTCACTATTTACATTTACTGCAAGCGGATCAATGCAAATTACCCTTATGAATATTGGAATGCATTGTTTTATAATTTTTGGGGTCTAAAAAATTAAAATGCACTACAGCATCGAAAAGTGGTGTTCTTTTTATTTTATATTGCTTAGTATAGTCTTTATCGCCTTTAATGACCTCCAGCTCTGCTAACCCTAAGAACACCAAAAAGCGCTGACATACTCTGAAGCAATAACAATGACGAAAACTTTCTTCTGGGGAGAAGTAACTCCCCTCCTCCATTTCATCTAACACCATCGGGAAGGCTCGTAGAAAATCATCCTCATACACAGACGTAAAAGTCATTTTTTCACCATGCTGTTTTAACAAATACAGCGTAAATAAAAATGACTGCTGTATAAGCGGAGTATCGCTGTAGCGATCCCAGTAACCCCAATTAAATTTACGGCAATAAGTTTTAAAAATAATAGGATAAATACCTTTCACACCAAAGTTGTTGTCAATTTTTTGGTATTTTTTTGTTACATAGAAGCGCCCTTTAGTTTTGCGTAGAAACCCCGCTAACTCAAGGGTAATTCGCGCTACATGTAACTCAAAAAAATCATCCTCTTTATTTACCTTATGAGCGCCAGAAAAATCTGGATCAACATACAATTTATTGTAATCACTCCACACATCTCTACAAAGTTTCTGAGGGAGATTTCCATTAGCTTTTGTTGCTTGCAGCCCTGTTTCATCAATAGCTGAAATAATCCCCTCGATTAACATTAAGATAGGAGCACTAGGCTCAATGAGCAATTGTTCAGAAAACTGAAAAAGTTCAGGAGTATCAAAAGCAAAATTAAGCATTCGAAAAACTTGCTCAGAAGATAGCCCCAAAAAATCATCATGTGGCTTATGATTTTGTTTTGCCACAAGAGTCTCTGTTACTGCCTGCAACTCTTCTATTGAGTCAAATTCTTGATCTGACAATAACTCTGTTAATTCATCACTTACCGCAGATGATGCTGATAAACAACAATATTTATATTTTTTACCACTACCACAAGGGCAGGGATCATTTCGACCAATTTTCATTTATTAAGCTCCTGCAAAGTTTATACCCCTTATATAGCGAATTTAGAAATTTCGCAAAGATCATACCTAAAATGGCAAGCCCCTTTTGAAGGATAAAACAGATAAAGCACCAAAAGAAAATACTATGACAAAAACAACAGACATAAAAAAAACGGTTCAGTAAAATTACTATCATTGACAATAATTTTACTGAACCGTTTTCAGTATTGGTAGCGGGGGCAGGATTTGAACCTACGACCTTCGGGTTATGAGCCCGACGAGCTACCAAGCTGCTCCACCCCGCGATTTATCTAACCATCATAGGCGACTAATTGCCTTCTGACAAGCTTATTTTTCAATTAGACTAAAAACATTAAGACCAGCCCAGCAAAAATACCCGCAATAATATCATCCAGCATAATACCAAAGCCACCAGAAACCTGCTGGTCGATCCATTTAATAGGCCAAGGCTTGATAATATCGAAAGCTCTAAATAACACAAAGCCTATTATTAAATTTTGCCATGAAAAAGAAACAAACCACAGAGTAATTAATAAACCAGCAATTTCATCCCAAACAATACCACCAAAATCATGCTCTCCTAACAAATCTGCCGCCTGACCACAAATCCAAATACCCACTATAGAACATAATACAGTTACGACACTATAAATAATAAAATCAGCTTGCACCAATAACAAATAAATAGGTACTGCCGCTAAAGTCCCAAAAGTACCCGGCGCTTTTTTCGCCAGTCCCGAACCAAAACCAAAGGCCAGACATAACACAGGGTTAGTCAGTATCTCTTTGGCTGTTAATTGATTTTTTCCTATTTTTCTCATGAGACTCACTATTTTTTATGAAAAATGTTCGAAGCCGCCTACGACAAAATCAGACACCTGCCCTGCACGCTCCAGCCTTAAACCTTGCTCTTGTTCAATAATACCAATACAGGTACAGTCAATACTTAGTTCTGCTACGTTTTCTGGCGCAACCGTAAAGCACAATTCATAATCATCTCCTGCAATTAAAGGCATGCGCCAATCCTGTGTTTCATTTATATACGCCATAACGGCATCAGATACAGGAATTTTCTGATAATCCAGTCTCGCACCAACAGAACTTTTCTCCAAAATATGCCCCAAATCAGCCGCCAAGCCATCCGAAATATCTATACAAGCATTAGCCACAGAGCGAATCGCCAATCCTTCAACCACTCTTGGCTCCGGCGTATTAAACCTCTCTAAAACTGGCAAACCCTTATCGCCCACATAACCTTGCTTAACCTTCAAACCTAGACCTGCATCACCGATACAACCTGTCACATAAATCAAATCACCAACCTTTGCTGCTGAGCGGCGCAACGCTTGCTGCCTAGGTACCAAGCCCATTGCTTGAATAGTTAAAGTTAGAGGCCCAGATGTCGTATCGCCACCAATCAAATCGACAGCATATTTATCAGCTAAAGCAAATAAGCCTTGAGCAAAACCTTCCAACCATAAAGCATCAACTTTTGGCATAGTCAAAGCTAATGTTATAGCAACTGGCTCAGCACCCATACTCGCTAAATCACTTAAATTGACAGCCAATAACTTATACCCAAGATGCTTAGGGTCTACATCAGTAAAAAAATGCACGCCCTCAACCATAGTATCGACGGTAATTGCCAACTCAAAACCTTCTGGCACAGCAAGCAACGCACAATCATCTCCTACAGCTAACTGCGTACCCCCCTGCTTGGCAGGGCGCGTAAAAAATTGCTTAATTAAATTAAATTCTGCTAGTGCCATATAGCTAATTTTTCTGTAACTGCTGCAGAGCTTTATTACGTTCCTGTACTTGGCGTTCCATATCTAAGAGCTTACCACTTAAATCCTCTGACCTATTCGGCGCATAAACCTTATCTGTCCTATTATTGAATTCCTCAACCGTCTGTAATTGAAAATGTACTGATTCATTCGATATCTTTATTCTTTTACTTACTTTTTGTATATGTTCTGATTCAAGCGGTACCTCACTATCACTCTTTGGAGCAAGCATCTGTTCCAGTGCTTGTTCTGATGCCAACACACGCTGTTGCTGAATTTTCTGCAAATCCTGCTCTTTAATATATTTATTTTTTACTAAAAAGCTCGCTGCTGAATTCTCAGGACAGTTTCCTTTTTTATAGGTCACTTTCCCCTTGAACTCACATTTAGTAATAGCCTGTACGGGCTGCACAAAGCCAAACAGTAAAAAAATGATTACAAACTGCATATATCCCCCACATGAACAAGACCAAGCACTTTAACATAGCCAGAGAAAATCCCTGAATTTAATTAAGCTATTTTTTCGAAACCCAAGCAGAGTTTAAATTAAGCGATTTTTTCATTTTAATCGCATAGGCTGCCGCTTCCGCTTTATCTTTAAATCCAGCTACTCGCACTCTAAACCATTTAACTCCCTGTATATCAACAGGCACTACCTCAGCTGGAATACCTTTCTGTTTATATTCTTGTACTTTTTTATCGGTATACCATCGCTGCTTAAAAGAAACTAAATTTACCACCCATTCTTGCGCAACAATACGCTTAACAGCTCTACGCTTAGATTTTACATGCTTTGAACTTGTAATCTTAGCCTCAAGAGCAGCTATTTTTTCATCTATATCAACTAGCCGCTGATCTATTAACTGCTGGATCTCCTCTGTATTTATTGAGTTCACCTGCCCCTGCAGCGCATTCAACCGCTCAGGTATATCATTGATAAGTGTTTGCATGCTTTGCACACTCAACTGTAAATCTTCTATTTTTGCATCATTGGGATTTGCTAATTTAATTGCAGGCACTGCCAAACGATCCTCAATATCCATCAAGCTTTCCTGCATACGCTCAACACTTGACTGCACTCCCGAGTTTAAAACAACAACAGTAATCCCTACAATCAAAGCTATTACACCAACAACTAAAGCACTAATACTCCACACTTTAAGCTTCTTATTAGCCTCATCCAACTCTCTATTCGCTTTTTTTTGATTTTTGACCACCTTATCCAAAGCTTCAGAAAAATTAAGCCCTAATTTTAATTCACCCAACTCACTTTCTATCTGAGCAATCCTTTCACTCTGATCATTGGTCATCACTGAATTACTTGAACTAGGAGTAACGGCTGCATCAACTCTCTCAGGGACAACTTCAGGATTTGCTACAGCAGCAGCCTGCTCGATCTGATCAGGCGTCGACAATTCTACAGCTTTTTCTTTAAGCTCATCATCGTCAGCAGAAATATCAAAATCTGCCAATAAAAAATCATCCTCCTCATCATCAACTGAAAATTCATCAATCTCAGTCATACTTTCAGTAGAATCTACATCCACTTTAGGTTTTTCCTGCATAGCAACCTCAATACCTTCTTGCTCAGCTAATAAATCATCAGCAAATGCACTCATTTCATCGTCAGTGAGCACGGATGACGGCTCTGGAACAGTGGAGGCTGCATTATCTACCGAGTCATCCGCAAACTCATCAACCTCTTTATCACTCAAGTCAGTTGCCTCCCCTTGCTCTGCACTTACACCCTCTAATAAGGAGTCTACTAAATCATCAACACTTTCAGAAAACTCATCATCTAATACCTCATCACCCTGGCTATCTCCCAACAAGCGGTCAATCGTATCATCACTATCAAGCACATCCTGATCATTACCTACTTGATCGACAGTATCCTGTAGCATTTTATCTAAATCATCATCAAAACTACTGTCAGCTTGTTTATCTTGTTCAGAATCAGCCATTTTCCTGCACCTCATTCACAATAAATCTATTCAAATTAATTTTAACATTAAATCAAAACGCCAATAATGTAATCTATAGCGACCAATCATTACTTTTATAAAGTACTTATTTAATGATAGAGAGACAGCCACAGTTGAAGAAATTTATATTCACTCTCCTTTTCATATTTATGCTACGCTAAAGTTATATAAGCATTTCCACACGCACAAGGAGCCAGTATGTCTAGCGTTACTCTAGGTAATCCCGTACCAAATTTTGAATCAATGTCTACTGGGGATAAATCCATCCAACTATCCGACTATCGAGGAAAATACCTTATTCTGTACTTCTACCCACGTGACAACACGCCAGGCTGTACGACTGAAGGGCAAAACTTTCGCGACAAAATAGCTGAATTTTCAGCATTAAATGCCGTCATTCTAGGTGTTTCTCGTGATAGTGTGCGTGTGCACGAAGGCTTTAAAGCAAAACAAAATTTTCCGTTTGACCTACTTTCTGATCAAGAAGAAAAATTATGTACTTTATTTGATGTCATTAAAATGAAGAACATGTACGGCAAGAAAGTACAAGGCATAGAGCGCAGTACTTTTCTCATTGATCCTAATGGCATATTAATTCACGAATGGCGAAAAGTGAAAGTCAAAGTACATATCGATGAAGTACTGCAAACCTTAAAAGAGCTAGGAGCATAGATATGAATATCAGCGCTAATAAAAAATTATTCGTTTTAGACACTAATGTTTTAATGCATGACCCCGCTGCTTTATTCCATTTTCAAGAACACAATATTTTTATCCCAATGATTGTACTTGAAGAGCTTGACCACGCCAAAAGAGGCGTAACAGAAGTTGCTAGAAATGTACGCCAAGTCAGCCGGTTTATTGATGATTTATTAAAAGGCACAGATAAGAATGACATCAAAGAAGGACTCGCTCTTTCACAACTACAAAGCTCAGGACAAAAAGAAAATGCCCTTGATGGTCGTTTATTTTTCCAAACACAACACATGACTTCAGAGTTACCTGCTTCAATGCCAGGTAGTCTAGCTGATAATTCAATTCTCAGTATTGTTCTAGCCTTAAGCAAAGAATATCCAAACACGCAAGTTATCTTGGTTTCTAAAGATATTAATATGCGCATCAAAGCCGCAGCACTGGAAATAAAAGCTGAAGATTACCATAGCGACCAAACGCTCGATGATATTGATTTACTTTACAGCGGCTCTACCGCTTTACCTGAAGATTTTTGGGAAACCCATGGCAGTAAAATGGAATCTTGGGTTGAAGACGGTCATACCTATTATAAACTAGCAGGCCCACTCGTTGCAGGCTGGTTTCCTAGTCAATATTTATATATAGAAAATGGCTCTGACTCTGATTTTGAAGCTATCGTCCGCAGTATTGATAATGATACAGCCACCTTGGAATTAGCAAAGAATTATCGTGAAGGTCACCATATGACATGGGGAATTAACGCTAAAAATAGAGAACAAAACTTTGCTATTAATGTATTAATGGACCCAGAAATTGACTTTGTCACTTTACTCGGCACCGCAGGCACAGGAAAAACATTGCTTGCATTAGCCGCAGGTCTAGCACAGACCATGGACGACAAAACGTATAAAGAAATCATTATGACACGCGAAACAGTACCTGTTGGTGAGGACATAGGTTTCCTACCCGGCACAGAAGAAGAAAAAATGACACCCTGGATGGGCGCTTTAATTGATAACCTTGAATTACTAGGCGATCAAACCGAAAACAGTGACTGGGAACAAAACGTCACAAAAACAATTGTTATGAACAAAATTAAGATTCGTTCACTTAACTTTATGCGTGGTCGCACTTTTTTAGGTCGTTACCTTATTATTGACGAAGCACAAAATCTAACCCCTAAACAAATGAAGACCCTTATCACTCGCGCGGGCCCCGGTACAAAAATAGTGTGTATTGGTAATTTATCCCAAATCGACACCCCTTATTTAACGGCGACTAGTTCAGGCTTAACTTATGTCGTGGATAAATTTAAATCATGGGAACATGCCGCACATATCACTTTAAAACGTGGCGAACGCTCACGCTTAGCCGACCATGCCTCAGAAATTTTATAAAAAAATTGCTAAATCATTTTATTACAGGCGAATCCAGTAGATAATAGCCTATCTGCTGGATTTGACATATTGCGATAACAACGATAACTTAATGGGTTGATTTTTAAAAAACCTCCGCAATTACAATACAACTCGCTATATAGCCACTTTTTAAGAGCCACGAATGGAAGAATTTCACCGTATTAGTCGTCTACCGCCTTATGTTTTTAACATTGTTAATGAATTAAAAGCAAAAGCACGCGCACAAGGCGAAGATATTATCGACTTTGGCATGGGCAACCCAGACCAACCTACTCCGCAGCATATTGTTGATAAAATGGTGGAGGCCACACAGCGCCACGACACACATCGCTATTCAGTATCTAAAGGGATTCCTAGGCTGCGACGCGCTATAACTAATTGGTATAAAAAACGCTTTGATGTCGACCTAGATCCAGAAACGGAAGCTATTGTCACCATTGGCTCTAAAGAAGGTTTAGCACATTTAGCATTGGCAACACTAGGTCCTGGAGACACGGTTATGGTACCTAACCCCGCTTACCCTATTCACCCTTATGGCGTCGTTATTGCCGGTGCTGATTTACGCCATGTAAAAATGGTACCAGGGGTGGATTTTGTTGAAGAATTACATAAAGCAATCACGGAATCTTGGCCTAAGCCTAAAATGCTGATTCTTAATTTTCCTGGCAATCCCACATCACAGTGTGTGGAGCTGGAATTTTTTGAGCGCATCATCGACGTTGCTAAAGAACACAAAATATGGATAGTGCATGATATTGCCTATGCGGACATTGTATTTGACGGCTATAAAGCCCCTTCTATTTTGCAAGTCCCTGGTGCCAAAGAAATCGCTGTAGAATTTTTCTCATTATCTAAGAGCTATAATATGCCTGGCTGGCGTGTTGGCTTTATGTGCGGAAATCCTGAATTAGTTGCAGCACTTGCACGCATTAAATCTTATTTGGATTATGGTATGTTTACCCCTATTCAAATTGCAGCCATCACTGCCTTAGAAGGCCCGCAGGATTGTGTTGCTGAGATTTGTTCAATGTACAAAGAGCGACGCGATGTGCTTTGCGATGGCCTCAACTCAATAGGCTGGAATATAGAAAAACCTAAAGCCACTATGTTTGTTTGGGCTCCAATACCTGAAGCCTACCAAGCAATGGGGTCAATTGAATTCTCTAAAAAGCTAATTACCGACGCCAAAGTTGCCGTATCACCCGGTATTGGCTTTGGTCAATTTGGCGATGACCATGTGCGCTTTAGTTTAATTGAAAATGAACACCGTACGCGCCAAGCTGTTCGCGGGCTCCGTGCTATGTTCAAAAAAGACGGCCTGATTTGATATAATAAATTTTTTATAAGGTAGATGTTTTAATTCCACCTTTATTAATATACACACTAGATCAACTAATTATAAAACCTAAGCAGGAGCATAGGTTAAATGTAAAGGACTTACCTGTTTATCTATACATGCTCAGGAGTTTGATTTGAAGCCAGTAAAAATAGGCGTTTTAGGTTTAGGCACTGTCGGCGGCGGTACTGTAAATGTCTTAAAACGTAATGCCAAAGAAATTTCACGCCGCGCAGGAAGGGAGATTGTTGTCACCTGTGCCTCGGCAAGAGACCTAACTCGAAAACGTTCGTGCGACACCCAAGACATCCGCTTAAGCACTGACCCCTACGAAATTATTAATGACTCAGAAATAGACATTGTTTTAGAATTAATCGGTGGCACCAGTTTAGCTAAAGACCTTGTTTTACAAGCAATAGCTAACGGCAAGCATGTTGTCACTGCCAATAAAGCCTTGATTGCACTACACGGTAACGAAATTTTTTCAGCCGCCAGTAAAGCCAATGTCATCGTCGCTTATGAAGCTGCGGTCGCTGGTGGCATTCCTATTATCAAAGCAATCCGCGAAGGCCTAAGTGGTAATCATATCAACTGGCTAGCAGGCATAATTAATGGCACAGGCAACTTTATTCTCACCGAAATGCGCGACAAAGGCCGTGATTTTGACGATGTACTTAAAGAAGCACAAGCCCTAGGTTATGCAGAATCAGATCCAACGTTTGATATTGAAGGTATTGATGCCGGTCATAAATTAATGATTCTCGCCTCAATTGCTTTTGGTATCCCGTTACAATTTGAAAATGTTTATACTGAAGGCATTACCAAAATCACTCGTGCTGATGTCGAATATGCCAATGAATTAGGCTATCGCATTAAACACTTAGGTATTGCCCGTAAAACCAAGGCAGGTATAGAACTTAGAGTACACCCCACCCTAATACCTGAGCGGCGTTTACTGGCTAATGTTGATGGTGTAATGAATGCCGTTTTAGTCAATGCTGATGCCGTTGGTCCGACCTTGTACTATGGCGCTGGTGCTGGTGCAGAGGCTACTGCTTCCGCAGTCGTTGCGGACGTGGTCGATGTTGTACGTGCTTTAACGCTTAACTCAATTAATAGAGTTCCACACCTTGCCTTCCAAGAAGACTCTATTGCTGACTTACATATTTTGACCCACGAGCAAATAGAGACCGCCTATTACTTACGTTTAACGGTTGAAGATAAACCCGGCACCCTAGCCCAAATCACCCAAATACTTGCACAACAAAATATCAGTATCGAAGCTATTTTGCAAAAAGAGCCGCTACCTGGGCAAACCCTTGTTCAAATTATTATGCTCACGCAAAAAACCATCGAAAAAGAAATGGACGATGCTATTTCTGCGATTAAAAATCTATCATCTGTTACCGGTCAGGTAACACGCATCCGGCTTGAAACATTAGGATAATTACCCATGGCAACACATACACGTTACACAGGCTTAATCGAACATTACAGAGACCGCCTTCCAGTCAGCGACTCAACACGGATTATTAGCTTAGGCGAAGGTAATACGCCACTTATTGAGTTACATAACATTCCTAGGTTGATTGGCAAGAATGTTAAAATATATATCAAATACGAAGGCTTAAACCCAACAGGATCATTTAAAGATCGCGGCATGAGTATGGCCGTCACTAAAGCCGTTGAAGACGGTAGCCAAGCAATCATTTGCGCATCAACAGGTAATACGTCTGCAGCCGCGGCCGCTTATGCTGTCCGCGCTGGCATTAGAGCCTTTGTTTTAATTCCCGAAGGCAAAATTGCCCAAGGCAAATTAGCACAAACTTTAATGTATGGTGCAGAAATCATCCAAATCAGAGGTAACTTTGACGAAGGCATGAGCTTGGTTAAACAAGTTGTTGATCATGCGCCAGTGACTATTGTTAACTCAATTAACCCATTTCGAATCGAAGGCCAAAAAACAGCTGCTTTTGAAATTGTTGATGAATTAGGTAGAGCGCCTGACTTCCATTGTTTACCTGTGGGTAATGCCGGTAATATTACCGCTTACTGGAAAGGTTATAGCGAATACGCCAAAGAAACCAACGGAATTGCCGCAGTAAGTAACAATACACCTGTTATGTGCGGCTATCAAGCAGCCGGTGCTGCACCTTTCACCGCTGGAAAAATGATTGATAACCCAGAAACAATAGCAACGGCTATTCGCATTGGTCATCCACAGTCTTGGGATTTAGCGTGGAATGTACAAAAAGAGTCTGGCGGCTGGTTTGATAGCTTTTCTGATGAAAAAATCCTCGCTGCACAAAAAATGCTCTCTGCTTATGAAGGTATTTTCTGTGAACCTGCTTCAGCGACTTCATTAGCAGGCGCATTAAATGATATTGCCACTGGAAAAATTCCTGAAGGCAGTACAATTGTTTGCACCTTAACAGGTAATGGCTTAAAAGATCCTGATACGGCAATTCAACAATGTACTGAGACACACCCTGTATCGGTTGATGCCTCTTTAGATGCAGTAAAAAAAGCAATCTTAGACAATATGTAAGAATAATGCTTAGGACTGAGGATTAAATAAAACCCGAAAGTATGATGCAAATTTTGGCTGCACAGTCGCGCTAAGAATACAGACGCATGGTAGGCTACGCAACTGTTTTCTAATGCGGCGTGGAGTCCAAAAGACAAGTCAGACTCGGGTGTTATGAATTCTCGTTCCTTAGGCTCGATGCCGCCCACCCTATACTCTCACGCACGCCCAACAAACTCCTTTCTCACAATGCATAGGCCGCACGCGAAAAGAGCAAGATCAAGCTAACCAAGCTACTTTATTAATGAATCGAGGAAGTCATAGGATCAACAATAACGACCTGCTCTATAACATCTTGAACCTTATGAATAGTTGAAAAATTTAACTCGCAGCCATTAAACATATCTGTCACTGCCCCACTGAGCAAAGCTTTATGGTCATCCGTTATATGTAAATCTTTTTCCAAATCGAAACTAGGCTCAATATCCATCACATCTAAATCAAAAATATCAGCAAGTACAAAATAAACGGTCATAGTCATCATATTTTTGATGGTATCCACTTCAGTTACACCCATTTTTCCACACATAAGCTACACCTCATAATTTAAATTATCTTAAGGCTATTTAAACAATTACTAAGCGTCATAAACTTGCGCTAATGAGCATTTATAAATTCCTCAACATGAACTTAATCACATATTCTCATTTACCCCCTAAACACAAGATGACAATATGCAACAAGACAACTAATTAATACTTTGGCATAACCCGCTTAGTAGCACGCATTTTATAAAATTCAACATTTAGCTAATGTAATAAGGTAGCTATAACAATGTAACCATTATTCATACCCAATCATTATAATTTGACTATAAAGTGAGTCAGTTTATTCTTTCAAGTCCCAACATGAAGCTCTGATAATGAACTGTGGGAATCCGGATATTTTTAAGAAATATATAAACGGTTACAAATAATTTTGTGATAGTCTATCCAAAAAAGTCCTTGACGTAATAAATGACCAGTCGTATATTAATTATCCAATGAAGATTAGCAAACAAATCAAACGCAATAATTTACTTGACCAAGGTGTGCATTTACTCATGACACATGGCTATCATGCTGTGGGGATCAATGAAGTTGCCAAGGCAGCTCAGGTTTCTAAAGGCTCTTTTTACAGTTACTTTGATAGCAAAGAGGCTTTTGCAGTAGAAACCATTAGCCACTATATCGAGCCGTTTATTCAGCTATTAAAACAACATATTGAACGCTCGCCAGAGGATACTTTGGCGGCGTTAAAAAATTATTATACCGAGCTGATTATTGCTATTGCAAAAAATGGCTATAAAGGGGGGTGTTTACTGGGCAATATGATGGGAGAAGTCGGTGATACCAGTGAACTGTGTAATCAGGCACTGAAATCGGCGGTTGAACGCTACCGATTATTGCAATATAAAGCCTTATTGCAAGCACAGACACAAGGCACGGTACGCCAGGATAGAAGTGCTGAAATGATGGCCAATTTATTGGTTAATAATTGGCAGGGCGCATTATTACGTATGAAAATTGAGCAATCGGTACAACCCTTGGAAGAATTTTGTGAAACTTTATTAGGCGATTATTTTATCGTTAAGGAAACGTAAAGCTATCATAAAGCAGAGCGATACAGTGATACCGCTGTATCGCTTTTTTTAAACGACCAATTAAAGATGACTGGTCATATAATAACAAGAACAGGATTTTATAATGAACTCAGAAAAAACCTTAATGGATTTTGTTAAACAGGCAAAATCACAAATCCAAGAAATTGATGTTTCTGAAGTGCAAGCACTATTAGAGGAAGGCTACCAGGTTCTAGATGTACGTGAACCTGCTGAATTTAATGCAGGCGCTATTGCAGGCGCATTAAATGTGCCGCGCGGTATATTGGAGCCAGCAGCAGATCGGCAATATGCAGGTCGTCGTGACGAATTGCAGGATCGTGATAAAAAATGGTTGTTATTTTGTGCCAGTTCTGGACGTTCAGCCATGGCAGCGGTTGTTTTACAACAGATGGGCTTTACCCATATTAAGAATATTAATGGCGGCATGAATGCTTGGAAAGAAGCGAAATTAGCGATCAGCACACCACAATAAATGAATAGCGTTATAACAAAACTGCATAGCAGTGTGTTTTTACTAGCGACCAAGGGATGATAATTCAACAACAACAACAATAAATACTTGAGGAAGAATAATGAAAAAAATATCTGTTTTAAAAAAATCCCTGCTGACGATAGCTTTACTTTGCCCAATAATGGCTCAGGCAGAAGTATTGGCATTAGTCAATTATGAAAGTAAACCCGGCCAAACACCAAAGCGAGAAGGCTTGGCGATTATTGATATTGACCTTGAGTCGGCTAATTTTGGCAAAATTTTAGAGAATATTCCTTTGCCTGTTGGGGTGGTGGCACATCATGTTTTTTACAATAAAGATGTGACTAAAGCCTATGTTACTGGACTAGGAAATAATCCATTACAAGTGATGGATATGACAAAAAAGCCGTACAAGCTTGAGACCATCGCCGTACCAAAATGTCAGGTCGCTGAAGATATGGTTTTTTCAGCGGATAAAAAAAGATGGTTTTTAACTTGTATGGGTTCAAGCAATGTCATTATGGGTGATGCGCAAACCGACCAACAAATTAAAGTGATTTCTGCGCCTAAAACAGCCTCTAGCAAGCGTTTTATTAGCCGTCCGCATGGGATTGGTTTAAACGACAAAATTAATCGGATTGTGGTTGCTAATACAGTCAGCCCTGATTTAAGCGAGTCGGAAGAAACGATTACCATTTTAAGTGCGCGTAGCGGTAAAGTGCTTTCGACCCATAAAATGTCAGAAAAGCCTTCACCTTCAGGTGTTGCGCCTGTTGAAGCCGTGTTTGTCCCTAAATCTAATCCAGAAAGGCTTTATATTACTAATATGTTTGGTAATACCTTATGGACAGGCGTTTGGAATAGCATGAGTCAAAACTTTAGCTTTTCACCTGTGTTTGACTTTAACCCCTTAAAGCAAGGTGTCATATTGGAAATATATTTTAATCATAAGCTTGACCAAATGTATATCACCTCAGCAAGCCCTGGCTACTTAAATATTTTTGATATTAAAAATCCTGCCAAACCTAAATTGATAAAAGCCATTCCTACGGCCAATGGATCACATCATATTGTGTTATCACCTGATGAACGTTATGCCTTTGTGCAAAATAGCCTGTTAAATCTACCCAATATGAGCGATGGCTCTATTACCGTGGTTGATTTAAAAACGCAGCGCGTTAAAACCAGTATTAATACCTTTAAAGATCAGGGTTTAAATCCAAATTGTATTGTCATGATGCCGAAATGGCACCATGACGATGCGCATTAGTCTTCTAGTGTAAACCAACCAGAAGGCATTACTTGATATAACCGTTATGGTTGGATTTGCAGGGAGATCTTAAAAAACCTCCTGCAATTCCCAACAGCAATCGTTATATTTTTTTAAACGGCCAATAAAAGATGACTGGTCAACTATTAAAAGGAGGCATTATGCCAAAGTATATTATTGAAAGAGAAATTCCTAATGCAGGTCAATTAAACGCAACTGATTTGCAACAAATTTCACAAAAATCCTGTTCTATTTTGCAGGATATGGGGCCGCAAATTCAGTGGCTAGAAAGCTATGTCACCGATAATAAAGTGTATTGCGTTTATATCGCCCCTGATAAGCAAAGCATTAGAACTCATGCCGAGCGTGGTGAATTTCCTGCTAATTCAATTGCGGAAATTAAAACCATGATTGACCCAACAACTGCTGAAAATAGCTAGGAGTAAAGGTGATGAAAATACAATGGGATGAAAAACAATGTAGTCATTCAGGGCAATGCGTTAAGTCACTGCCCGAGGTTTTTAAGGTTGAAAACGGGAAATTTATGATTGACCCTGACAAAGCGACTGAAGATGAAGTCGTTAACGTCATTAAGCAATGTCCATCCGGTGCGCTAAAACGTGTTGATTAATTAATATGAGCTGGTTTAAGTCACATGCATTAGGTCAGCTCAATTCATAATATTTATTTAAGGAGTCTTTTATGGCTAGTTCTACAAAACGCATCCTCGTTATCGGGGGTGGCATTGGTGGCACAATGACCGCTAATAATCTGGTTGCCAAGTTTTATCCTGAAATCATATCCGGTGAAATCGAGATTATGATGCTCTCGGATTCGGCCAATCATATTTATAAACCTGCAAATATGTATGTGGCGTTCAGTGCCTATCACCCACATGAATTAGTCCGCAAGCAACGTACATTATTGCGCCCAGAGATTATTTTTCATGTAGATGGTGTGGAAGGCTTTGAATTTGAACAAAATCGTGTCGTCTGTAAAAGTGGCAAACGCTATGATTATGAATACATGGTGATTTCAACCGGCTGTATCCCTTCACCTGAACGCATTGAAGGGCTAAAGGAAGCAGGCGACCATTTTTATCAAACCAAACCTGCTCAGCAATTAGCTCAGAAGCTACGTACGATTGAAGAAGGGCGTATCTTTATTACCGTTAATTTCCCTCAAACTCCTAATGTTCCGCATCAATGCGGTATTGCACCGATTGAAACCACCTTAATGCTCGATGAGTATTTAACTAAACGGGGCGTGCGTGATCGGGTAGAAATTATTTATAGCTACCCTACCGTCTCACAATTATTACGCAACTGCTTATTTTTACAAAAGCCCACCTGTGATGTCTTGCCTGCTATTTTTGATAGTAAAAACATTACTTATCAGCGAGGTTTTACTTTAGATAAAGTCGATCCAGATGCAAAAATAGCTTACTCGGAAGAAGGGAAATCACAAGAGTTTGATATTTTAATGGCAACGCCACCGATTCGCGCAGTTGATGCAGTACTTAATTCGGGTAAATCTGAAGCACAGAATAATGAAGGTTGGCTATCCACCGATTTTGAAACCTTAAAAATGTACGGCACAGATAATGTTTATGTGATGGGAGATACCGTTGATTTACCCGTAAGTAAGGCTGGTGGAACGTGTCATAACCAGTCTCCTGTTATTGTCGAAAATATTGCTTCAGAAATTCGCCGTGGCTATACCTCAGCTATCTATGATGGCAAAGTGCAAGCGATTGCTCAAATGGGTTTAGAGGCAGGTATGCCACTCTGATACGACTATAAAAATGATGTACAAGTTGTTCCACCCACCAAACTAGGCGGTTTAATGCGCAAGACCTTTAACCGTGGCATCTACTGGGCTGTCGCACGTGGACTTGTTTAAAAACACAACCAAATAGGAATAACTTATGTCTAAAGAAAACCTTATCTCTGATACTGCATTAAATGATCCTGCAACTATTGAGGGTCTAAAGAATTTAATTGATAAAACAGCACCACTAATACAAGCGGGTAGATTTGATAATATTGTCGATTTGTTATCGCTAGTCTCTGATAACATCTCATTTATAGATGAAGCGGCACTGCAAAAAACCACTAAAGTGGCTGAAGAAATTATGGCATTGGGCTGGACGGGTGGAAATGCAGTACGGATGGCCAATGCACAAACAGAAGCGTTGGAAAAGCCACCTGGACTGTTCTCGTTGATGAGCTCGCTAAATGATCCTGATGTTCGCCGTGCATTACACTTTTTTATTGGGACGATGCGGATTATTGGTCGGCAGATGAAAAATGATTGATCACTAATGAAAAACCAGAGGATGGTTAAAGGGATTATTCCTTTTGACTGTTCTTTGGTTTGTTATTATGTAGGGTAAGTGAATATGTTGATGCTTGAATACAAAAATATTGCTTGGTGGTACTGGCTGGTAACGGCAATACTGCTAACGCTTGGGGTGTTGGGAAATGGTTTGGGGTTTATATGGGCAATCGCTTTGACCATTTTTCAACTTATTCATTTCATTGTTCGATCTGGAAATATAACGGCCTTTCCTGTGCAAGTGCGTTTCTGGTATCTTATGCTTTTATGGGTTGCATTGCCGGAACCAATGCAGTGGCTATATTGGATTCCCTGTATTGGTACTTGGGCGCAGGTCATCTTTGCTTATTGTGCTATGGCGCGTATGGTGTCACTATTGCCTTGGAATCGAGAGGAGGCCTTTTCGTTAAGTCTCTTCACTAAAACATTTTTATCACGCCCAGTTAGAGGCAGTGTTCAACAGGGATTTTCTGGGTATAAGGAAGACTAAAGCCCCTAATCTTCTAGAAGGACTGATAATTTTATAGAACAGAAATTTTGGGTGATGAATATGAGCAAGCGTCAGCGACTTCATTATGAATACCCCATTCGTAATAGAGTAAACAATAGAAGGAAAAATTATATGAGGTTTTTTAGATGAAAAATTGGTTTTTATTATTTGTAGTTATTATTTTGGCCTTTCCAATATCGAACCTGTTAGGGCTCAATGGTGAAAATAAACCCATATCTATAATATCTACAGCTACTTCAAATAATTTTGCGGAAGTCTCTAGGATATTACAAAATAAATGTGTAGATTGCCATTCACCAGGTATGATGCGAAAACCTATCTATGCAGATCTCCCCATTGCTAAACAACTTATGGCCCGAGATATTCGTGCAGCGAGTAAGCGATTTATTTTAGATAAAAAGGTTTACAGTGGTGAACAGCCATTTTCACCTTTAATGCTAGCCAGATTAGAACAGGTCATTATCAATAATAAAATGCCACCTGCGTTATACCTTTCCATGCATTGGACAGACAGTTTATCGTCCTCTGAAAAAGAGACTATTCTTAAATGGATTAAAAGTGAACGGAGCAATCAGTCTTGGAGTAAAGAGTCTGCAACGAACTTTAAAGGTGAGCCTGTTCAGCCACTTCCTTTTTCGGCAGACCTAAATCCTGAAAAAGTAGCGTTAGGTGATAAGCTTTTTCACGATACACTTTTGTCGGGTGACAATACTTTATCCTGCGCTTCATGTCATAGTCTCAAAAAAGGTGGGACGGATCAATTACCCGTAGCAACGGGGATTAGAGGACAACAAGGCCCTATCAACTCACCCACTGTTTATAATGCTATGTATAACTTAGCTCAATTCTGGGATGGGCGTGCCAAAGATTTACAAAACCAGGCAGAAGGCCCTGTGGCAAACCCAGGGGAAATGGGGGCGCATTGGGATGATGTGGTTAGTAAGCTTAAAGAGGTACCTGAATACCAAGAGAGCTTTAAAAATTTATATCCAACAGCAGGCATAACAAAAGCAACGGTCACTCAGGCGATTGCAGTTTTCGAAGCGTCTTTATTAACACCCAATTCGCGTTTTGATCAATATTTACGCGGAAATCAGGATGCCCTAACGGAAAAAGAAAAGGCAGGCTATCAGTTATTTAAACAGAACTGTTCATCGTGCCATTTTGGCCCAGCTCTTGGTGGACAGTCTTTCGAAAAAATGGGTGTTAAACAGAATTACTTTTCTCTGCGAGGAGGTGACTTGACCCTGGCCGATAATGGCCGGTTCAACGTCACACAGAAAGAAAGTGATCGACATTTTTTCAAAGTACCTGTTCTGCGTAATATCGAAATCACTTACCCTTATTTTCATGATGGCTCAGTTAATAGTTTATCTGAGGCTGTTCGCATTATGGGGCTGGTTCAGAGGGGCAAGCAATTCAATGCTGAGGAAATTGATAAAATAGTCAGTTTCTTAAAAACACTGACTGGGGAATATCAAGGGGTATCACTCACTGAGAAATAGTTTTTACTCTTAAAAGGTCGCTCAAAGCAATAAGATAAAAGGGTTAGCATTAATTAAAGCGCATACAAACTGCCCATTATCATCTCTGAGTATAACAAGCCATCAAGCAGATATCATCACTTGTTCTTAATGATCTCAGCAGCAACGCGGATGAAATTATCAGCTTGTTAATTGAGCAACCTATAGAAACCATGGAAACTCTCTATTATCAAACACTTACAAATCTTCTCAATAGCTATTTTGACATCGTATCATCTGCACTTGTTTCTCTTTAGTAATATGGGCGTGATTTTAAGCGCGAAATCACGCCTGATTCCTCAAGCGTCCTGTATTACAAAAGTTAGCTACGCATTTAACACGGGACGCTTCCCCTAGATAAAAGTGGTTCTTTTGAATTTTAAGTGGGTAAGCAATTAGCATTTATTTTAGAAAAGTCTAGGGGCTGTTGCCGTTTTGTGGTTTCCCCTTGAATTTTAATGACTTGCCCTCATATTTTGCTTGTTTTCAGTCAAAAATGAGCAAGATATGCCACGACAAATATTTACGGATGTGCTTTGGACA
>Ga0256840_1000572_pt1 | contig 37340 bp, 40 predicted proteins | sample 355202metaG_FD_185969 | JGI IMG/M metagenome (GOLD analysis project Ga0256840, IMG submission 185969) | Hydrothermal vent microbial communities from Mid Atlantic Ridge, Atlantic Ocean - 355-202 | ecosystem: Environmental > Aquatic > Marine > Hydrothermal vents | place: Atlantic Ocean: Mid...
TCTGGGAAGGTACTGAAGTTGAAGTAGCAGTTAACTAGTCTCACTAACATCCCTCAATTGGGATGTTATTCTTCTTCTACATTTGCTAATGTTAATGCAAATAATACATTTACCCCATTTTTTATCAAGACATTTTGCGCTTCTTGTAAAGTAATTCCTGTAGTAATAATATCATCAACTAAAATAACATCTATATTTTTTTTACCACTATAATGAAAACTCCTCGGATTATTGAGTCTAAATTGTAAATCTTTACCCGAATAATTGACTCTATTTTGTGCCATAAGACTTGCATGTAAAGGTTTTGATGTTTTTGTTTTCATCTCTCGTGTGAGAAGTGCAACATGCGAGTAACCACTTTTAACATATTCATCTACACCTACGATGTAAACTACCCTATCATCTGACTCTACAAACTCTTCAATGAAAGGTTTCATGGTCATCTTAGCCAGTGCTTTATATACACGGTAACCTTCAGGTTTGTGTTTAGTGAGTAAAAGTGATTCCAAGGCTGCGTATTTATAAAAAGATATGACATCTAATGTACCTATGGTACGAGTACGGGTACTTGTTCTAAAAAGTTGATTCATACACCGTTTACATAAGATGGGTATACTCAACTTCAAACAACTATAACAGCGCATATCTCATGCCTTTTTCTATAGTATATCAAGATTTTTTTGATATACTTATTGGCATATTTACTAAGGGTATCTTATCAAACATCTCACACAAAATAGACTTATATTATTGGTATCATTTTTTTTCATACTTTTTTACAACTATACCTTTTTTCATAATACATTTAAAGCCTACCCTATTAATGAAGATAACATCTACTTCTTACTCTCTATAGGGCTACTACTTTTTTCTTTAACTGCATTTGTTCTAACAATTTTTGCTTCAAGATGGACTACCAAACCCATACTTATAGTACTTCTACTCGTTAGTTCTATGACTTCATACTTCATGAATACATATAATGTTGTAATAGATGACAGTATGATACGAAATATGATGCAAACAGACATGAAAGAAACGATGGATTTACTTTCATTAAAACAACTATTCTATTTCGTACTATTGGGGCTTTTACCTGCGTATATCATTTATAAAATACCTATCACTTATGTCTCTACTAAAATTGAACTAGTAAATAAGTTTAAACAAGTATCTCTTTTATTGATACTTGCAGGCTTAATTATATTCATCTTTTTCAAACCTTATGCATCATTTGTTAGAGAACATAAGCCTTTACGCTTTATGACCAACCCGCTCTACTGGATCTACTCTGTGGGGTATTACACAAATGCCACTTTTTCCTCAGGTGAGATAGTCGTGAAACCCATAGGTCAAGATGCAAAAGTTATTAAAATAGAAGGCACGAAATCAAAGATAGTCATATTGGTAGTAGGAGAAGCTACTAGAGCAGACCATTTTTCATTAAATGGTTATAAAAAAGAGACTACACCACAGCTTGGAAAAGAAAATATTATTAATTTTTCTAATGTCTATTCTTGCGGTACATCTACCGCACTGTCTGTACCGTGTATGTTTTCCATCTATAAGAGATCAAATTACAGCTATAAAAAAGGTATACGTACTGAAAATGTGCTCGATGTACTAAAACGTACCAATGAAATAGCCATTCTATGGAGAGATAATAATTCTGACTCTAAAGGTGTAGCACTTAGAGTTGACTTTGAGTATTATAAGACTAACTTTCACAACAAAGTATGCATAGAAGGAGAATGTCGTGATGAAGGTATGCTCCTAGATTTAGATAGTTATATTCAAAAACAACAGGGTAAAGATATTTTGATTGTACTTCACCAAATGGGTAACCACGGTCCTGCATATTTTAAACGTTATCCTAAGACATTTGAAAAGTTTACGCCTGTGTGTAGAACAAACCAATTAGAAGAGTGTACCCAAGAAGAGATTAGTAATGCTTACGACAATGCCATACTCTATACAGATGACTTTTTAATCAAAACTATTGCTTTGCTAAAAAAATATAATAATACACATCAAACCGCTATGATATATATGAGTGATCATGGTGAGAGCTTGGGTGAAAATGGCATTTATTTACATGGACTACCTTACTTTATGGCACCCCAAGCACAAAAGCATATACCTGCACTTATGTGGGCTAATGATACATTAAAAAAGAAGCTCAATTTATCAGATATTGATACAGAAAAAAAGTGGTCACATGACTACCTTTTTCATAGTCTCTTGGGACTATTTAATGTGCAAACAGAAGTGTATGATGCAAAGTTAGATATTTTTAATTCACATAAAAAATAAAAATATAATGTGAAAAGAAGTGTTGTATTTTTATTAAAGGATATCTCTTAAAACCATAGCATAATGCAAGACAACTAGATTGAGTAAAAAAATACCCATAGATGAACCTTTAGAAAAAAGTTTTTGTATAGGTGTTTTTGCTTTGTCTAGCGTTTTAAGACTAATAAACATATGTATCACTGTAAGGATAAAAATGACTGCAACGATTTGTAGTTTTATCCTTAGTGCATCTATTACCTCATTGGTAACGTTTGAAAAAAGTATTTGTAGTAGTCCATTGTTGTTTATCATGGTGTAACCCGTATAAAGCAAAATAATAAGCGCACCCGTCTCAAAATAACCGTAAATAGGTCCTATACGAGGGTAAACAGCTTCTTGGTCTTCTTTGTTACGTAAACTAACCCCTAGAACAAACATAAAAAATGCCCCACCAATCCACGCTATAGCAGCAACGAGGTGTAAATGTATTGCCCAACCCATTAGTTATTTTCTTTGTTATGGTGACCCATAGTACAGTACAATTCAGCATTATCATCCGTAAGCAAAATAAGTTCATTTGGGTCTATGTGTGTATAGTACTCTATATCTTCAGGGATAAGAGATACTTTGATACCTAACTCTTTGAGCTTTAAGTAGGTTTTGTAACCTAAACCTTTAAGATAAATGCTATGAACATCATACTTTTCAAAGTTTGAAAAAAAGATTTTAGACTTATCCGTTTTAAAGTAGTTTTTTTGTATGACAATTCCTGTCTTTACATCCAAAAAAACAAAAATAGATGCTTTTCTAAAACCTTGTGCTATGCTTATTTCATCAACTTCAACAGGTATGAGTATCATAAATTAGCTATCCAACTTTAGAACTGCCATAAATGCCTCTTGTGGTACTTGCACTTTACCTATGGATTTCATACGTTTTTTACCTGCTTTTTGCTTCTCCAAAAGTTTACGTTTACGGGTAATATCTCCCCCATAACACTTAGCCGTCACATTTTTACCCATAGATTTTACAGTCGTACGTGCAATAATTTCATTACCAATACTCGCTTGAATAGCTACTTCAAAAAGTTGTCTAGGTATAAGCTCTTTAAGTTGTGCTACGAATGCAAGACCACGTGTACGTGCTTTGTCACGTGGTACAATGATAGAAAGTGAATCTACTACGTCCCCTGCCACACGAATATCTAGTTTTACCAAGTCACCTTCTCTAAAGCCTACAGGTTCATAGTCAAAACTTGCATACCCTTTGGTGATAGATTTTAGTTTATCATAAAAGTCCATCACTATCTCATTCATAGGAATATCATATTCTAAAAGTACACGTGTTTCATTGAGGTAATCCATCTTTATTTGAATACCGCGTCTATCATTGAGTAATTTAATAAGGTTTCCCAAGTACTCTTGTGGTGTTAAAATTGTTGCTTTGACATAGGGTTCAAAAATTTTATCTATTTTTTGTGGTTCAGGAAGTTCAGAAGGATTTTGGATAACGACGTGATCACCATTTGTCTGTTCTACTCTGTAGACAACTGTCGGTGCAGTGGCAATGAGTTCCAAATTAAACTCTCGTTCCAAACGCTCTTTTATCACTTCCATATGCAACATACCAAGAAAACCTGTTCTGAAACCAGAGCCAAGTGCCATAGAGGATTCTGGTTCAAAAGAGAGTGAAGAGTCATTAAGTTTTAGCTTATTTAGTGCATCACGTAGGTCTTCAAATCTATCTGTATCTATCGTATAAATACCTGCAAAAACAAAAGGTTTTGCAGGTTCAAAACCATCAATCGCTTCAGATGTAGGATTTTTAGAATCTGTAATAGTATCTCCCACTTTAAGAGAATCAACGGTTTTAAGACCCATCACTACGATACCTATCTCACCTGTACGTATTTCATTCGTTTTCACAGGCGCTATAGGATTTGGATACATAAGATTAAGGACTTGATGCTCATCTTTTGTACCCATCACTTTGGCCATTTGACCCTTCGTGATTTGACCATCAAACACACGTACCAATGCCAATGCACCAAGATAGTTGTCAAACCATGAATCATAAATGAGTGCTTTAAGAGGGGCATCCGCATCACCCACAGGTGCAGGTACACGCTCCACTATACTGTCTACAAGCTCTGCTACCCCAAGTCCTGTTTTTGCAGAAACTAGATTGTGTTCCGTTGCATCTATACCTATGGCTTCTTCAAGTTCAGTCAAGACTCTGTCAGGGTCGGCGGCTGGTAGGTCTATTTTGTTGACTACAGGAAGTAACTCAAGGTCATTTTCCAAAGCAATATAAACATTGGCAATGGTCTGTGCTTCAACGCCTTGTGCTGCATCAACAATAAGCAATGCACCATCACTTGATGCCAAAGAACGACTCACTTCATAAGAGAAATCAACATGTCCTGGGGTATCAATAAGATTTAAAATGTAATGCTCTCCATCTTTCACGTAGTCTAAACGTACAGACTGTGCTTTAATGGTAATACCACGTTCCTTTTCGATGTCCATTGTGTCCATCACCTGAGCAGACATTTGTCTATCACTCACCGCCCCACACTCTTGTATGATTCGGTCTGCAAGTGTAGATTTTCCATGGTCAATATGTGCAATGATTGAAAAGTTACGTATATTTTTTTGTGGTACTTTAGTTGCCAAGTTATTTCCTAATATAAATTAATAATTATGTATTTGATTCAAAAAGAGAATTTACACTCTCATTATTATGTACTCTTCTGATGACTTCACCCAGCATAGAAGCAGTTGAAAGCATTTTTATCTTAGAAGAATTTTTTGTCATAGGGATAGTGTTGGCTACGACTAATTCATCTAGGTCACCTGCTTCTATACGTTCGTATGCTGGACCCGAAAGTACAGGGTGTGTACAACATGCCATAACAGAAGTTGCCCCTAGTGCTTTAAGTGCTGCTGCACCTTTTACCATAGTTCCTGCGGTATCTACCATGTCATCTATCAAGATAATATCTTTCCCTTTAACATCACCTATGACGTTCATGACTTCTGATTCATTTGCTTTTTCACGACGTTTATCTACGATAACCATGTCTAAACCTAGCTTTTTAGCAAAGTAACGTGCACGTGCAACTCCTCCTATGTCAGGAGAAGCAATCACAGGATTTTTAAAGTTTTTAGACTTAATATAATCAATAAATAAAATAGCTCCATAGAGGTTGTCAACAGGAATGTCGAAAAACCCTTGTATCTGAGAAGCATGTAAATCAACCGTGACCATACGTGTTATACCAGCTGTTTCCATAAGATTAGCCACAAGTTTAGCTGAGATTGGTACGCGTGGTGCTGCTTTTCTGTCTTGTCTAGCATAGCCATAGTATGGTACTACTGCGGTAATTGACTTTGCAGATGAACGTTTTAATGCATCTGTCATAATCAGAAGTTCCATAAGGTGATCATTGGCAGGAGCAGATGTTGGTTGCACAATAAAAATGTCTTTCCCCCGTACAGATTCAGCAATTTGAACAGAAATTTCACCATCAGAAAAACGTTTAATTGTTGCAATTGAAAGGGGCTGTTCTAAGTATTTGGCTATCTCTTCAGAGAGTTCAGGGTTTGATGTACCAGAGAATATCATATATCCGCTCATGATGTGACCTTATGTGAGTAATTTAGTACGCGTATTTTACACAAATGTTGATAAAAAGGGGATTTAAAGCCTTGTAGTATTACACTTAGGCAAATAATACAGAATAGTATGGATACAGATGATACGAAAATTTTTTAGAAAAAAAGCCTCTGGCAAAGGTAAACTTGACACATTTTTAGAAAAATACAATCTTCCTCGTGCCTATTTTAATATTAATAGACGTATGGTGACCAAAGGTGTTTTTATAGGTCTTTTTTGGGGCTTTATTCCAATGCCCATGCAAATGTTAGCTGTCATTGCTACTACGCCATTTATGCGTTTTAATGTACCTATCGCTATTGCAATGGTATGGCTCTCAAATCCTTTTACCATGCCACCCATGTATTATATGGAGTACCTTACAGGCAACTTGATACTTGGTAAAGAAGGCTTAGCAGACATAGAACTTACCTTAGACTGGTTTTCAAGTCATATGGGAGATATATTTTTACCTCTTTATGTGGGTACTGCTTTTTACTCTGTTGTAGTTGCAGGAGTAATTTATGCATTACTTAATTGGCTATGGATTCGTTCTGTTAACGAAGAAAAGTGTCAAAAAAAAAGAAAAAAGAAAAAAAAACCTTCACGTAAGAATGACAAAGGTACATCTATTTAACACTTAATTAATACTTTTATGACATAATCCACCTGTTGACGCAATCAACCTGTATTATCCTCCTCCTTTCCCTTTTATTGGGGGGGGTAATACTTTCACATCTTGTACGAACTTTATATCAATCTCATAAAATAACACCAATCATTAACTAAAGTAGTCTATGATAGTAGAAAATATAATGTAAAGAACAATTGATGTATATAAAATTAACCCTTATTTTTTTGCTAAGTGTTTCTACTCTGAATGCTAATTATTTACTTCAAGAGAGTAACCGTGTCAAAAGTAAAATTGACAGTATGCCTAAAGGTAAAGTATTAGACATGAGGAACATTCCACAAAATCCAGCGTATTATGCGTCACAGATTAAACCTTTTTCTAACAAAAAACAAAACAAACTTGATAAAGAATTTAATAAAAAATATTTCAAACCTTGGAATATCTCTAAACTTGATATCCCCAAACAAGATTTTGGATGGGAGATAAGGTTTATTACAAAAAAGCCGATATATAGGGTAAAAGGCTCAATAATTAAAGCATCTACCTATAATAAATGGATTGATAATGCCCATTATGAACAAATTAATAGTAAAAAATATAAAGCTATCACTATTCGCAGAACTGACGTAAAAGCACTCCCAACCTCTACAGCATACTATAGAGATCCAAAAGAAATAGGTGAAGGTTTTCCGTTTGATTACAATCAAAACTCTGCGCTACATATCAATATTCCACTTTTAATCTCACATTTTTCTAGAGATAAACGTTGGGCATTTGTGCAGGCATCATACTCTTTTGGCTGGATAAAAGTTTCTGACTTAGCATTGGTCAATACTAAGTTTATTAAAACATTTCAAAATGATAATTATGCCATGGTTATCAAAGACAATTTAAGACTTTTTAATGGTAAAAAAAATATCTCTCTTGTAAAATTAGGTGCATTGTTTCCCATAGACAAAGATGGTAAACATTATCTTAGCGCCTCAAGAGATAAAAAAGGTCATGCACATATAGAAAAGGTCATTGTTACAAGTCCAAAGATTATTGCAAAAAAACCACTGCCTTTTACTCCACATAATGTTGCTATGCTAGCACGTGAGTTTTATGGTGAACCTTATGGTTGGGGTGGGAGTTACGAGTGTAGAGACTGCTCTGCAACCACACGAGATTTCTTAGGTCCTTTTGGTATCTTTTTACGACGTAACTCTTCTAAACAGGCGAAAGATGGTTCAAGTATTAGCCTAAAAGATCTTAATAAAAGTAAAAAGAAAAAGAAAATTATTGAAGATGCAGAACCTTTTCGTTCCTTACTTTACGTACCTGGTCATATTGTGCTCTATCTAGGACAGTACAAGGGTGAACCTGTCGTCATGCATACCTACTGGGGCATACGAAAAAAAGATAGAACCAAGTTCATTACAGGACGTACTATTATCACCACTACTGAACCTGGAAAAGAGCGTAAAGATATACGTGAAGACTCAAAACTCATCAATACCCTTAAAACTATCGTAAATTTTTGAGTGTTTTAGATAAAATACGGACATGAAACATAAAGAAAAAATTAAAATATTTACAACCACTATCACCGCAGGTGCATATAAAGGTAAAAAGATAGAGATACCTGATATTTTCACCACACGTAGCTCAAAAGGCATCCTAAAAGAGTCACTTTTCAATACCTTACAATTTGACATCATAGACAAAAATTTTATAGAAGTCTTTTCTGGTTCAGGCTCTATAGGACTTGAAGCACTCAGTCGAGGTGCTGGACAAGCGTATTTTATGGAGTATAATAAAACAGCATTTTATTGCTTGGAAAAGAATGTAAAAAATATTAACCCTTCAAAATCTCACCTTTTTTATGGTGATAGTTTTGAAAAGTTTGAAACAGTCTATAATTTGATTAAAAAGTCTAATGAGAAAACTTACTTTTATTTTGATCCCCCATTTGCCTCAAGAGATGGTATGGATGATGTCTATGACAAAACTATTGCACTCATTGAGACTATAGAAGCAGAGATATGTGAGATGGTCATAGTTGAGCATATGTCTAACCTAGATATGCCTAAACATATAGGTCAAATGATATTAAAAAAACGTAAGAAGTTTGGTCGTAGTACTATGACATACTACATCCCCAAAATAGTATAGAAGAAAAAATCTCTTCTATTTTCATATATAAATGACTTCAAAATTAGTCTAGTACCAATAATAATTTCACTCCTACTTTATAATAGGAGGTATTTTGCTATAATATCAACATTATAAGCTTATACCAAGGAACTACCATCAAAGCATTTGAAAAACTCAACCTACACCCAGACATACTAAAAGCCGTAGCACTGGAAAACTACCCAAACACTACCGCCATACAAAACAAAGTCATACCTGCAGCCATGAAAGGTGCAGATATACTTGGGGCTTCTAAGTCAGGTACAGGGAAAACGGCTGCTTTTGTGCTTCCTCTACTCAACAAACTACAAAAAGTAGTCAAAAAAGATGACAAGGTTGTACGCGCTTTAATCATCGTGCCTACTATAGAACTAGCAGACCAAGTCTCTCGTACCATCGTGGGCTTTTCTAAGTACTTAGACATCCAAACAGTTAAAGTACAAGGAGGTTCTAAAAAGACAGAGCAGATAGCACGTATCAAACAAGGCGTGGACATCGTAGTAGCAACCCCTGGGCGTTTACAAGACTTCATAAACGATAAAAAGATAAACCTTGAACACGTCAACACCGTCATACTCGATGAAGCAGACACCATGCTTGACCTTGGGTTTTTAGCAGAAATCAAAAATATTTTAAAGTCTTGTCCCGCAAACAAACAGATGATGTGCTTTTCTGCTACCATTTCACAAAATGTTAAAAAGCTTGCCAAAGAGTTTTTACGTGACCCTATCATAGTAGAAGTCTCTAACCGTCGTGATGTGGTAAATGCCATTCACCACAGAGCCTATAAAGTAGACAAAAAACGTAAAGCTGAACTTGCAGCCAAACTCATAAAAGATTTGGGTGTAGGACAAGTCCTCATCTTTGTGAACAAAAAAGAGACCGCAGACAAGCTTTACGAGTACTTCAAAGCCCAAGAAATATGGACAACCATCATACATGGAGACATCAAACGTGGGGGACGTGCCAAGGCACTAACACTCTTTAAAGGTGGGAAGTCACAAGTACTTATAGCCACAGACATTGCAGCAAGGGGCATAGACATACCTGAACTTCCGATGGTCATAAACTATGACTTACCAGAGCTTACAGATGATTTTACCCACCGTGTAGGGCGTACAGGACGTGCAAACCACAAAGGTGGGGTCATCACCCTACTCACCATCACCGACTACAACGCTTTTTCTATCATAGAAAAACACCTAAAACTCAATGTAAAACGTGACATCATGGAAGGTTTTGAGATTACCGATAAGCAGCCACGCCAAGCACGCCCACGTAAGAAATCTTTGCGTGAGAAAAAAGGCTACATTGACTACGATAAAAAGCGTAAGTTTACCTACGCTGCACAGAAGAAAAAACGTGAAGAAGATAGAAAAAAGGGCATAACTAAGAAAGGTCTAAAGAAAAAATAATGTTTCATTTACCTCAACACAAACCTTTTACTCTAGTGCTTTCAGGTGGGGGTGCTTTAGGCATCGCTCATTTGGGTGTGCTACATGATTTGGAGCAAAAAGGTCTTGTGCCTGCTGAACTTGTGGGTACAAGTATGGGTGGTATCATTGTAGCATGTATGTCTGTTGGATTAACAGAATCACAAATATACGAAGAAGTAGTAGAATTTTCATCAATTACAAAGTGGATAAAATTTAGTATAGCTGGAAATGCCATTATAAATAACCTTAAAATAGAAAGCATCTTCACTAAACTCTTTGGAAGCAAAAAGATGAAAGACACATGCATACCCCTCAAACTCATAGCCACAAACCTTTTAAATGGGCATAAACGCGTCTTTACAGAAAAAGATGATATATACATCAAAGATGCCGTACTTGCGACTATGGCGATACCTGGTGTCTTTGATGAGCATACTATAGAGGGTGACATCTATGGTGATGGCTTTTTGTGTGAAAACCTAGGGGTCAACGAAGCCAGCTTTGATAATGTACTGGCTGTAGATGTCTTGGGTGCTAACTCTTTTGAAAAAGAACTACCAGACAACTTTTTCAAAACTGCCAATGTCATGCAAATGTTTGAAAAGTCTATGCGACTACTCATAGCAAACCAAAGTAAAACCCATGTTAAAAATACAAATAAAAATATCATACTCATAGAGCCTGAGACAAAAGACTACAACACTTTTGCCTTTCATAAGCACAATGAGATACGTGCCTTAGGACTTGGGTTACTCGTATAAATATTAACAAATATTAATAGGGATTATAAATGATAGAATCAGGCTTTACATACCTAGCCATACTCATTATGATAGCTGCAAGCATCGTCTACATCGAGAAAAAAAGTCAACATAAACTTTTTGAGTACCTGCCTGCCATAGTCATCATCTACTTTGTGGTGATGCTCGCTTCTACCTTTGGACTGTGGGAAAAAACAGCGTCAGTTACTGCTACCTACAAGAGCGTAAAGTCAAACCTCTTACCTGCCATGATATTTCTCATGCTCCTACTTGCAGACATGAGAGAGATAGTCAAACTCGGACGAAAGATGCTTCTCACTTTTTTACTAGCATCCACAAGTATCGCCCTAGGGTTCATAGGCATGTTTGCCCTCTTCCATACCTCTTTTGATGCTCAGTCGTGGAAAGCCTTTGCAGCACTTTCTGGCTCATGGATGGGAGGCACGGCAAACATGGTAGCCATACAAGGAGCTTTAGACCTCCCCGACTCTGCCATGGGCTACACCCTGCTCATAGACTCCATAGACTACGCCATCTGGGTCATGATACTCTTAGCCCTTGTACCCTTTGCTAAACGTTTTAACACATGGACAAAAGCAGATACCTCTGTCATGGACGAAGTAGGCAAACGCTTAGCACTCAAAGAAGCAGACAAAAAACCCATACGCTTTGATGGTCTCTTCTTCTTACTAGGTACTGCCCTCTTTGTCTCTGCTTTGGCACAGTATGGAGCAAGCTTTTTACCCACGACAGACTTCCTCACTAGCACCACGTGGGTAGTCATACTCGCCACCCTTGCAGGCATACTCTTTGCCATGACACCCCTAGCGAAAATCTCAGGTTCCTCAGAACTAGCCAACATCATGCTCTACCTCATAGTAGCCCTCATAGCAAGCCGTGCTAACTTCGCAGAACTCACTGAGGCTCCTCTTTACATCTTCGCAGGGTTTGTCATCATAGCCATTCACGTGACTATCATGGTCATCTTCGCTAAGCTCTTCAAACTTGACCTCTTCAGCCTAGGTGTCGCCTCACTAGCCAACATAGGAGGCGTAGCTTCAGCCCCCATCTTAGCTTCAGCCTACTCAAAAGCCCTCATCCCCATAGGTGTACTCATGGCGATGATGGGGTATATATTGGGAACGTTTGGTGGTTTGATGGTTGGGAAGGTTTTGGCGGGGATGAGTACTTGATACAAAGGGTATAAGTCATATTTTGAATCTGATTGGGAATAATTCCCAACCAGATTCAAATTAATACTAAAAGTTTAGAAATTACACATTGTATTTAATTTTGGGATAGGTATAATACCCAACATATTATCAAGGCTAATCTATGAACATAACGTATCAACTCACTCTCAATGAATACCAAGAAGCTGCTACCTACCATTACAAAACAGGAAAACGTCCTCTTTTAGTAGCTGTTTTTGTTGGTATGGCAACATTTATGATGCTCATCGGTACTGACTTTTCTAATACACAGCAGGTCATAAACAATATACTTATGACATTTTTTGCTTTGGCTTTTTACATTTTGTTTACCCGTATGATTACTGCATGGCAAGCAAAAAACATTTACAAAAAAAGCCCTATACTTTCTAAAGAAATCACCCTGCATATCTCAGGGAAAGGCATTCAACAAGACAAGAAAAGAAATTCAAAGACATTGCCTTGGGATTTATTTACAAAGTGGAAAAAGAATGAGAAGTATTACCTTATCTACACAAACCCACACCAGTTTAATGTCATACCAAAAAGAGCTATGAATGATACACAACAAGAAAATCTAAAAGGTTTTCTAGAAAAATATATTGGGTAAAATAAACCTATACAAAGGCTTAAATAAGAGGGATAGACCACTTTTTATAGTAAGCCACCACACGAAGCCCCATACCAAACAGAAAGACTGCCGCTACGGTATAAGAGCTTGTAATATCAAACATATGCAACAAGTAAAGCATCGCACCCACAAGTAAAGAGACTGTACCATAAAACCCCGTTTTAAAGACAAATGGTACTTCATTAATGATGACATCACGTGTGATACCCCCACCCACAGCTGTCACAAAAGAAAGCGCTAAAACACCCGTAATATTTAGCCCATGTTCTAGAGCTATGAGCGCTCCTGTGATACTAAAAGAAACAAGTCCAATAGAATCTGAGATGATAAACCAAGATTTGTTCTCAATCGACTCTTTTTTATGAAAACGAAAAACAATCAAAAAAAACATAATGGTAAAAATCATAATTGCAGGTGCATTATGCATAAAGGTATATGGTCTTTCATCTACGATAATGTCTCGTAGAATCCCCCCACCAAGGGCTGTTAAAAATACAGAAATCAACACACCCAAGAAATCTAACTTTGCACGTGTTGCTACAAAAAAACCTGACATTGCAAATGCGATGATACCTACATATTCTGCTATTTCAAACATATAATCCCTTTTATTTAGAACAAAAGTATAACATAAATCATACCTCTATAATATCAGCTACGATATAATCTACACAATTATTTTACAAGAGAAAACAATGAATTTAAATGAAACCATCTATATACCAAAAGCAAGCCCACATGACCCAGACAACAACGGACACTTTGGTAGTGTTGACAAGGGACAAGTAGGCTTTGGTGGTCGCTTTGTGCCTGAGACACTCATGCCTGCACTCGAGCAACTTCGTCTTGACTATGAAGCAGTACGTTTTGACAAAGATTTTTGGAGTGAAGTAGACTACTACTACAAAAACTACGTAGGTCGCCCTTCGGCACTCTATTTTGCCCAAAACCTCTCTAAAGAACTGGGTGCAAAGATTTACCTCAAACGTGAAGACCTTAACCACACAGGTGCACACAAGATAAACCACTGTGTCGCACAGGCAGTACTTGCAAAACGCTTAGGTAAAAAGAAAATCATCGCTGAGACTGGTGCTGGTCAGCATGGTGTGGCTACAGCAACTGTAGCAGCACTCTTTGGCTTAGAGTGTGAAGTGTTTATGGGTGCAAAAGATGTGGCACGTCAAGAGCTAAACGTCTTTCGTATGAAACTACTCGGTGCAAAAGTACATGCAGTAGAGTCAGGCTCCAAAACACTCAAAGATGCCATGAACGATGCCATCCGTCACTGGGTAACCCATGCACGTGACACCTACTACCTCATAGGTACAGTAGCAGGCCCTCACCCCTACCCTATGATGGTACGTGACATACAAAGTATCATCGGTTGGGAAGCCAAAGAACAACTGAGCGTTGTAGAAGGTTGCTTACCAGACAAAGTCATAGCCTGTATAGGTGGAGGGTCTAACGCCCTTGGTGTCTTTAACCACTTTTTACAAGATGAAAGCGTAGAATGCATCGGCATAGAAGCTGGTGGAGAAGGACTAGATGGTAAACATGGCTGTTCTCTAGCCAAAGGAAGTCCAGGGGTTTTACACGGTCAACTTAGCTACCTCCTACAAGATGAAGACGGACAGATACAAGAAGCCCACTCCATCTCTGCAGGACTAGACTACCCAGGCATAGGTCCAGAACACGCCTTTTTGAGCGATGAAAACATCGTCACCTACGACCATGTTACTGACGATGAAGCCATGGATGCCTTTGTATGGCTAAGTCAAGCAGAAGGCATCATCCCTGCTTTTGAAAGCTCGCATGCCGTGGCATACTTAAAGAAAATGAAACCTGAGGACATCAAGGGCAAAACTATCTTGGTAAATCTCTCTGGACGTGGAGACAAGGATATGATACAAGCTAAAGATATTTTAAAAGAGCAGTTTCTATAAATAGTGCTTATTTTGCAATCAAAAAGCACCTTTATTGTTTATATGTAACTAAAAAGTATCTTCTTTAAAAGCATAATCAATGCAAAAACATACAGAAGTAAAAGTAAAATTTTATGATTTTTAGAAGTTACAATATCCTTAAACCAAATACCCAGAGTTACACCAAGAAGTGATGAAAGAGCAACAATAAGCCCATTCTCAAAATCGATGGTTCCTGAACTCAGCCTTGATATCATTCCTGCAATAGAAGAAAAAGCTACAAAAAATAAGCCAGCTGAAACTGCTTTTTTTAAAGGATAATGTAAGAGTCCCACAAGTAAAGGTGTTAATATAATAGATCCACCAATCCCTAAAGTAATGGCAAAAATACCTATAATAACGCCTATACTAAAAAGTACTGTTTTTGAAAGTGACTTAGTGTGAGATTCGTCTTCATGGTTCTGTGAGAAAAACAATCTAAAAAGTGCAAAAAGAAGAAGTGCAAAAAAAGTAAATTGTAAAATTGTATCTGAAACATAGGCAGTCACATATCCACCAAGATAGCCACCTAAAAACCCACCAAATCCTACAAATATACCTTCACCCACTATAAGTGAGCCTTTTTTATGGTTAAGGTAAGAACCATATACAGAGGAGAATACCATTTGCATAATAGAAATCCCAATAGCATCTTTAATATCAAATCCTAATACTAAAAGGATTGGTACAAGTATCATGCCACCACCAATGCCAAAGAAGCCTGACATCGTACCTATAAAAACACCTACCAAGATAAGTTCTATTATCATCTATATTTCTCCAAAATTGAAGGGAAATTATAGCATTTTTATTGGTTATTTTGCTATACTGACACTATAGAAGACAAAGGGAGTCCACCTTATTATGACAATCATCAAAAAACTTTTCATGTCACTATCTGCAATCTTGTTAATAATCATGATATATCTGAGTATTGGACTCATACAAAAAGGTGAATATACGAAAGAGGTTAAATCGGATTATGCCACCTTGCATTCTGTAGAATATGGTATGTTTAACTCAGATATATGGACTGCTAAGATAACACATATCATGGACAAAAAAATAGAAAATTTTAACCTAGATGCGACCAACAGAGAAGAGATTAAAGGATATATAAGTACTATCATTGATACACTTATCATAGAAGCAGAGCGTGCAGTAAAAGAACGAAACACTGGCAAGCGTGGTTTTTTGGAAAGTATCTTAGGTTCTACTAAACAAATGATAACAGATTCTATTATCGACTTTAAAGATTTACGTAACCGTATACCCGAGTTTACAGACAGAGTTATGCAAGAAGTAGAAAAACCTGAAAACCAAGTCCGTGCAAAAACAGTGCTACGTGAAAAGCTCAAAGAATTTATGAATGAAAAATTCCAAAAATATACAGATATGCATGAGTATAATGCCGTCATTCAAAAGTACGAGACATCCACATTAGAAGAATGCAATAGCATCTTAGATACCAAACTCGAAACACTTGTTGATAAGATGAATCAAACAATGATTACACTACTCACACTTGCTCTTGTTATCATACTCTTAACACTTATGCAAGGTATACTAAACTCTATAGGTCTCCTTATGCTTGCAGGTACAACTATAACCCTTTTAGTCTCGGGTATCATGTTACCGATGCTTGACATCGAAGCAAAAATCACACAGCTAAACTTCACCATTCTTGACAGTACTGTTGTCTTTGAAAATCAAATACTCTTTTTTCAAAGTAAAAGTATCTCTGATTTGGTCAAACTACTTTTAGATTCAGGTGAAGCACGTATGATACTTGTTGGCATCTTACTGGTGATGTTTTCTATCATCTTCCCTACACTGAAACTTCTTGCAACCTATATGTACTACTACTCAAAAAGCATTATAGGGAATAACCCTGTAATACGTTTCTTTGCCTTACGTTCAACCAAATGGTCCATGGCAGATGTCTTTGTTGTCTCCATTTTTATGGCTTACTTAGGTCTTGACGGCGTGGTAAACAACGAGTTGAAACGCTTAGAAGGCAGGGCAGACCCTGTGAATATAATTACCACCAATGGGACGCACTTAGAGATAGGATTTTTTCTCTTTCTAGGTTTTGTGGCAACAAGTTTTGTACTCTCAATAATGGTTGGACATAAGAAAGCTAATGACTAGTCTGAAAAGACATACATAAATTGTGACAAAAAGATAATTGTTAAAACAAAAGTAAAAGGTAAGATATGGCTTTTAAAAACCAAGGGCTGTATGCCAAAATAAACTTGGAAAACCCCTCTAATACCAAGCCATATACCCAGAAATGCCTTGAATGCAAGTATCATCTGAAATGAGCTTAACCCATCATCACCTATCGTTCCAAATACTTTTGTAATAAGATAAAGTCCAGTCAACACAGCCACAATAAGACTACGCGGCACAACTTTACGTACATACTTCATAAATGATGCTCGAATATTTTGATACTCTTCTTCCGTATAGGTTTCTTTTATTCGTACCAAGAAAAGGTTATCTATAATAAGAAATCCTCCGTAGATAAATGCAGCAAAAAGGTGTATGGTTTTAATAAATAGATATGTCATAGGTGCAGTCTCATTTTTAAACTATTATAATACACTATATCATTAAATCGTTTGATATTTATCAACTGTATCTAAATTCTATAGTAAAAAATCCTGAGAAAAAAACGCTTCAATCACTTCTCTCATCTCCTGAGGGTCATCTATACGGTTTATTTCGTTTCTGAAGACTGATGCACCTTGGTAACCTGCTTTTGAGTAAGAGTGTAGATTTTTTCTAAAAACTATTGCCCCATACTTATCGTAGTGTTTTATCATCTGATCAAAATGTTCTAAGACTACTTCTTTGATGAGTTCAGGTGTAGCCTCTTTCATACCCTCTTTTATTTGTTTAAATATCCACGGTTTTCCTACTGCGGCTCGTCCTATCATCACACCTTCTGATCCAGTGTATTCTTGTACCCATTTGGCTTTTTCTGGACTGTCTATGTCACCGTTGGCAAACATGGGTATCTTGATGTTTTGTTTTATCTCAGCTAAAGCATCGTAATCAACCGCTGCTTTGTAGCGACCTGCTCTAGTACGACCATGTACAGCAATGTAATCAGCTCCAGCTTCTTCACAGAGTTTTGCTATCTTGACATGATTCTTTTCATTAAACCCTAGCCTAAATTTTACAGAAGTATACTCTTTATTTGAATATTGTTTAATGGTTTCTATTACCTTTGCCATTTGAGGTAGATCTGTAAGTAAGGAAGAACCTTGTAAATTGTTTACCACCTTGGGTGCTGGACAACCACAGTTTAAGTCTATACCACTCACGTCATTACGTTCATTTATGATTTCTACTGCACGCTTAATGACCTCTAAATCAGAACCTGCTATTTGTATCACATAAGGATTTTCTAGGGGGGATTGTTCTAACATTTTGTAGGTTTTTTTAGAGTTATGTATAAGTGCATTTGAGCTTATCATCTCTGAGATGGTAAGATCAACCCCAAATTTTTTAACAACAGAACGAAAAGGGAGGTCAGTAAATCCTGCCAAAGGGGCAAGTGCGTAGACAGGTTTGGAAAAGTCGAGTGAAGGCATAGAGGCTAGTAAAACCTCTGCTCACTACAAATAGAATTAATGTCTATAATATCTTTAAGTTTAAATTTACTATGCTCTTTTTTCAGTGCATAAAGTGCTCTAAATTTTATAAAGTCATTTTCATCATGTTCCTCTAAATATGTTGCGACTTGTTCAAGCAACTCATACTCAAAGAGTAGGTAGAGGTATGCATTTTGTGCTTTTTCATTTTTACTTTGATATGCTCTAAAAAGTATAAGGTTCTCTTCTGGTTTAAAATGTTTTTTTGTGATTACTGCTATTTGAAGAAAATCTTCACATTGCAAATCTAATACATTGATAAATTCAGTCAATATTTCTGTATTGAGTCCTAGTTTATCTTGTTGGGTTATTCTGTTTAGCATAATCATAAAGTTTTTCACATCAAACACTTTTACATACTTACGTGCTTTGGCAAAGTCAGCTTTTCTTGCAAAGGTTTCTAGTGCCTCTTTTTGTACGATTTCTGAGTAGTCTGTAGATGAACGCATCACACCTTCTACAAATTTCTCATCTGATTCTAAACAGTTAAGTCTATTTTGAATGAGTATGGGGTTACCTGGATTAAAGATTTTAGACATTTTATTTTCTTTTAAGTCTACATATTCTCCATTTTTTATTTTGCTTATGATATTTACAACACGTGCGAGTCTTGGCGTAAGCCCTTCTACATTGTCAGAAAGGCTTATAGATGCTTTTCCAAGAAGAACAGCCGAAGCACCTACTTCATTAATACTGTATTTTTGTTCCTTAGGTTCATTGACTAAAGACCAATAAAGTGCATCTTCAAGTGTGTTAGTATCTTTGTGCCACTTCTTCAGTAAAAAGTAGTTTTTAAGTCCATAAAAAAACATATGTATTAAAGTAAATAAAAACAATACTATCATAGGTAAAATAAACCAAAGCGCTATAGGAAAATTAAAGTTAATTCCTAAAACTTCTATAACATAATGATTTGGATTTACCGTATATGCAAGCACCCCGATAATGGCTATAAGTGCCAGTGACGCAAATATATATAGTCCTACTCTCATTGTTCTCCCCTATTTACTAATATTATTTAGACTCTTTTTCGCTTATCTCCCGACATGTAATACAAAAACGCGCGAAGTTTTTTACTTCTAAACGTGCTAAGCCTATAGGTTCCTCACACATTTCACAAATACCAAATGTCTCTTGTTTTATTTTATCTAAAGCAAGTTCAATTTCGTTTAATTCTTTACGCTGTTGTGTCAAAATGGCACTATCTACAATGGTTTCAGCAGATGCTGCAGCATAATCGCCTTCATCATTTAATTCAAGGTCTCTCATGCCATCAAGCTCTAAAGTTGTACCTCTTAAGTTTTTTTCTATCTGTACTCTTCTGTCTAATAATTTGTTTTGAAACTCTTCTAGTGCTACTTTTGTAAGCATTTTAATTTTTCCTCATTTGTATATACTTTCACTTCTATCATTTACTTATGATAGGGGTGATTATTATTGATTGTTAATCCCCTAAATATCTGTTCCATCAACACAACTTTTACGAGTTTGTGTGAAAGCGTTATTTTACCAAATGATATGGCATTATTACATTTACTTAAAAAATCGCTCTCAAAGCCGTATGCACCGCCAATAAAGAAATTTACATGTACGCTATCCTTAAGCAATTTTGCAAAACCATGACTGTCTACTTCTTTAGCAGAAGGATGAAGAGCAATATTTAGCCCATTTTGCATATATTTTTCTAAGGTCTTCGTATATGACTTTTGTGCAGCTTGAGGAGATATGTCATTTGCTTTTGCTATTTCTTTATCAAAAACTTCTATCACTTCTACTTTTGCAAAAGGTTTAGCAATTTTTTTATAATGTTCTATTAGCCCCGCATAAAGATAATCTTTACCTTTTTTATCGACTATGATGACATTTATCTTCATTCTTTTAGTCCAACTTTTATCTTTTGAGCTAACTGATGGACTGCCATTGCATAGTATGCGCTATGGTTGTAGCGTGTAATGACTCGAAAGTTTCTTGTCCCATACCAAAGTTCATCATAGTTCTTTTTATTCAATTTAATCAGTCTTACCTTATTCTTGTAATCCCATTTTTGACGTGGCTCTATACCCTTTAGGTATTGTCTATGATAGGTATGTTTGTATCCTGTTTTATATTTTTTAAACCGTGTGCCACTGTATTTCACCCTCGTAGCCACAGGTTCACCTGTGCGCCAACCATGCTTTTTAAAGTAGTTGGCTACTGAAGCAATGGCATCTGCTGGGTTTTGTAAAGAAATGCGTCCATCTTTGTTAAAGTCTACACCATAGGGTTTATAATTACTTGGCATAAACTGCACAAGCCCAATTGCTCCTGCGTAAGATCCTTTGACATTTTTAGGGTTAAATTTTTCCGTTTTGGAAAGTCTTAAAAATTCGATGAGCTGTTTTTTGAAAAACTTGTTTCTACGGTTTTTTTCGAATGTAAGAGTACTGAGTGTATCAAACACAGGATATTTACCTACATTTTTGCCAAAAGCACTCTCTATACCAATAATACCCGCGATATATTCTTTGGCTACACCATACTTTTTTTCCACACGTTCAAAAATTTTTCTATGTTTTTTCATATAGGCTATACCTGATGCAACACGGTTATCACTTACAATATATCGTGAGTACCTACCCCATGAACCATATTTATTCGCAAGTCTTTTGGCCTTTTCTTTTTGTGCAAGGGTACGTGTGTCTTTTTGTCTTTTTTGTTTATGTCTTGGAGTAAAAGCCCGTAGAGCAGACTTTTGTACCTTTACGTGCGAAAAAAGTTTATGAAGTTCTGAGCGTGAAAAATAGTGTTTTTTTACCAATTCATTTATCACTGCGATGGCTTGAGGATGTTTAGTGTAGTTTTTAGCTTCTAAAGTATAAAGCATAATAAAGAACATAAAGACTATTATTTTCATCTAAACTCCCTTGTATTTTTGATATTGTATCGCATATACTATGTAGCAAAGGTACAATAACATGAAAAAAATTCTTTTTGTTTGTCTTGGTAACATTTGTCGCAGTCCACTTGCTCATGGCGTCGCAGAAAAAATTGTCGATAAAAAGCAACTTTCTTATAGCATAGACTCTGCAGGTACTTCAGACTGGCATGTGGGTGAAGCACCTTGTGATAATTCTGTCATTATTGCACGTAAACATCATGTAAACATAAGTAAACAACAGTCACGAACTATTTGTAAAAATGATATTAGGTACTACGATTATGTTATAGCTATGGATTCACAAAATAAAGTAGACATGGAAATATTTGGTTTTAAAAATGTTCATTTATTGGGTCATTTTGGTAACTTTGAGGATAAAGATGTCCCTGATCCGTACTTTTTTACAGAAAATAATGTCTTATATGGCTTTGAAAAAGTGTATACTATGATTGAGACATGTGTCAAAGATTTTATACAAAAGGTAGAAAATGGAAGCCTCTGATTACTGTATTGTAAGTACCACCACCGATACACAGGAAAATGCAGACATTATTTCAAAAACACTCTTAGAGAAAAAGCTCATCGCCTGCGCTCAACGTACCACCACACAAAGCGCCTACCGTTGGCAAGGAAAGATAATAGAATCTGACGAGATACTTCTTCAAATGAAAACTAAGAAGTCACTCTTTGAACACATTAAAAAAGAAATCAAAACCCTACACACCTATGAAGTACCAGAAATCATTATGATACCCCTACTAGATGCCAATCACTTTTACCTTGAGTGGATAGAGAAAGAGACAATAAAAGTTTAAAAAACTTAAAAGAAAAGAGATAAAATGAACAACAATTTTACAAAAGCCATGGACTTTAGACATGCGTGTAAAGTATTTGACGATACAAAAAAAATAAACGATGAGGAGATGCACTACATCTTAGAAGCAGGAAGGAAGTCACCCTCTTCATTTGGTATGGAGGGCTGGAAGTTTTTAGTCATCACAAACGAAGCACTCAAAGAGAAGTTACGTCCTGTGTGTTGGGATCAAGTACAGGTTACTTCTGCTTCACACCTTGTTATAGTGCTTGCTTCCATAGACAACGTAAAAGTGGAAAGTGGCGAAGTAAAAAAACGTTTTGCTAGACGTAACATGCCACAAGAGAGTCTTGACTTCTACATGGACATCTATGCCAAACACTTAGAAAAAACACTCAGTAGCGATGAAAACATCTACCACTGGACAAGTAAGCAAAGCTATATAGCCCTAGCTAACATGATGACAGCTGCTGCATACATAGGCATAGACTCTTGCCCCATAGAAGGGTTTGAAAAAGAAAAAGTAGAAGAGATACTTGACATTGACACGAGTAAATGGCAAGTCTCTGTAGTCGTTACTTTTGGCTACAGACTGAACGTTCAACCAAAGCAACTTAGACTGAAATTTGAAGATGTTGTAGAGTTCATAAAATAGGCTATAATAAAGTATGTTAATAGACTTTAAAGAACAACAACCCAAAGAGCGTTATCAACTCATGGTAAAGACTGTCATACCTAGACCCATTGCGTGGATAGTCACACAAGGTGAAGTACTCAATGTTGCTCCTTTTTCTTACTTTACGCCACTGAGTTCTGAGCCTGCGACACTCATAGTGTCTATTGGGCATAAATCCGATGGTACTCCAAAAGACACACTACGAAACCTACGTGAGTCTAAAAAGTGTGTGGTTTGTATAGTCGATGAAGAACATTTTGAAGCCATGCACTTTAGCTCTAAACCCCTAGAAAACACACAAAGTGAAGCAGCTGTGTTTGACATAGAGATGCAAAATGTGTTAGAAGGTTTTCCCCCTATGCCAAAAGGTATAAAAGTGGCATTTTTTTGTGAATACTTACAAGAAGTAGCACTCAAAGGCTCCAAAACCATCCCCATCATCGTAGAGATAAAACATCTCTACCTCGAAGACAAAATCATCTCAGATAAAGAAAAAATAAACTTGGAATTTTCAAGCATTGCTAGAGTAGGACGGGGATATGCTTCACTCAGAGAAGACATAAAAACACCAAAGATACCCTAACGTGAACCTCTAAGATATTATCTCAAGGGTAAACAAATCTCAGTGCGTAACTCTTGTGGTATAGTACTAACTGGGTTATTTGGATAAAACTCATACCCTACTGGTTTTTTAGACGTTTTTATCTTTTTTAAACGTGCAAAGTTCATAGCTGTCATCCATCCGTTACCTAAGTGTGCATAACGTCCTTTATGGGTTGTTTTTAAGACCTCTTGCACTTCTAGTTTTCCTCGTGTCCAAGTATCTTCTAGCTCTATGTCGCTATCATAAGGTATGCATGCCACATAATTTGTAGTACCTTTAAAAATATCAAATGTATTGTAAATGGAAAAAGGCACTCTATCTTGAGAGATATGATGCTTTTGCATAAAATCAAACAGTGTTTCAAAATCTTCTTTCATTACCTCACCTAATTTTTTGATGTCACAGGTGCGTTGTATACCTATATATGCTTGTGCTTCTAGCCGAAGTACTCCTTCGATGTGTACAAAAGAGTCTACAGTACCTGTTTCGAGGTACTCTTTTAACATAAGTAAACCACGTTCATAGTCCATACCTATAAATGTTTTCATTTTTCCTGTCATCCAAAACATAAAAAAGGGCAAAGAACTATCCATAGACCATAGTACTTCTGTACTGTTTCCATTGTCTTTTAGGGTAAAATAAATATCTGCCTGAGACTTAAATGGCTTTACAAAATGTAAATCCATTTTAAGTGCATGCTCACTTACATGCATAAGTTCCATACTCCCCGCCCCTATGAGTACACCTGACCATCCATAATTTGCACCTACTTGTCCTTGTCTGTCAGAGTAAACAATACTCGCATCTGGCTCCATAATAATCCAAGGAGACCACTTGGGCCACTCTTTAAAGTTTATGAGAGAATTTCTTACTTCTTTAAGAGGTTTATCAATAACAATAGAACGTTCTACATGGAATTTAGGCATAGTTTTTCCTTATAATAAAATATAATTATTAGACTATTGTAGCATACTGTGTACATAGATAGCAAGATATGATAAAATATTAGAGATAGTAAATCCTATAGAAAGGAATCCTCATGCACAGTACACTACAAGTTACACTCATACGTTTTTACTTTTGGTTCGTGAGTCATATAGCGCCTAGTCTAGCTGTGTACTCTGCACACAGACTTTTTCACTACCCCATAAACTCTAAGCGTAAAAACCGTAATGAACTGCCACTTCCCACGCCAGAACTCTTTAATATTCCACTTTACGAGGGTATCACACTACAGGGCTACCGTTGGGGAGACAAGACACACCCTACAGTTTTACTCGTTCATGGTTGGTCTACTACTGCACGTAGCATGACACACTTTACCAACATGCTACTCAAAAACAACTACCAAGTCATAAGCTATGATGCTTTACGTCATGGTGACTCTCATGGAAGCTTTTCAGACTTAGCTAGTTGGGCTGACTCTGTTCGTGCGGTCATGTTACATGTGGGCGAAGTGGAATGCATCATCGCACACTCATTTGGAGGAGCTGCTGTGACCGTGGCTTCTAAGCTAGGGTTGGAGACAAAAAAACTAGCCCTCATTGCACCCATACACGACATCGCTTCTGTGGCAAATGATTTTGCAAAGCGTCTTGGCATCCCTCAACACATCGTAAAAAAAATGCGAGCCTACACATGGAAGCACAACAAAGAGAACTTTAAAAAGTACGGAAAAGACTGGAACGACATCGTTACCTCAAACTTCCACGTTCCAACTCTCATATACCACGACACAGAAGACAGAGAAATACCTATCATTCATTCTGAGCTACTCTGTAAAAAATGGACATGGGCAGAACTACGGCCTACAAATGGGCTAGGACATCGTACTATACTAGATGATAATGCCGTAGTATATGATGTGCTAGAGTTTATCAAAGATTCTTAAAGACATATTTCATACAAATAAATACCTAGCAATAGATTTGAAATTCTAATTTGTGTGGTATTACCTGTGAAGTTTATACGGGTAAATTCAAGCTTGACATGTCAAAAATTGGCAGAGTTAAAAATTGGATAGCTAAAATGATGCTATATAGGGGGATTAAGTGGCGGAGAGTGAGGGATTCGAACCCTCGGTACCCGTGAAGGTACACACCCTTAGCAGGGGCGCGGATTAAACCAACTCTCCCAACTCTCCATGTCTTTTGTGGGTGAGATTATAATGCAATTGGCTTAAATAAAAGCTTAAAATAACTTTTTTTTAAGCTTTTAAGATTTTTTAAATACGATGCAGTTTTTTCCCTTCTCTTTGGCTTTATACAATGCTTTATCTGCACGCTGTAGTAATGAATGCGAATCATCAGTGTCACCTTTAAGTGAAATTCCAAAGCTAGCTGTCATCTTTCCAATATTGCTGAAGCTATAACTCTCAATAGTTTGTCGTAAACGTTCTACTTTCTTCATAGCATTCTCTAATGTAGTACGTTGTAGTAGAAGGATAAATTCTTCTCCTCCCCATCTTGAAAATATATCTTCATCTCTTATGTTCTTCTCTACTAAACTAGTAAATTCCTTTAGTACAATATCCCCTACCTGATGACCAAATGAATCATTTATATTTTTAAAATCATCTATGTCTATGACTACTACTACCGCATCTTCTTTGTTAGCAATAATCTTTTCTATACTTTGAGTAAAAAAACTTTTTTTATATGCTCCTGTAAGTGTATCTCTTTGCATTTCGTTAGAAAGTTTTGTTACTTTTGTAAGCGTAAAAAGACTCTGTGTATTTTTAATACTAGTCGCCTTAAGAATAAATGTATCAAGGTTTATCGTAACATATTCTTCTTTGCTGTTAAGTCGCTCACAAAGTGCTTCATAGCTTTCCAAATTTTCATCTACATACTTATAAATTATTATATTTTTTCTTGGTAAATCATTAATATTTTTGATGTCAAAATATTCCATAAACTGTTCATTTATATAATTTATATGATTATTATGTGTAACAAAAACAAGTGCATTTTGTTTATCTAGTATAGTTTGAAGTGTATTACCAAGAAGCATGGACTCGTTGCTATACTGCAAAATCTTTTGACTAGAGAGGGTATTATCCGTAATATTATGAAACAACACAAGTGCTACGTTTTCATCAAAGTACTCTATACATATATTTACATAGTATTCTTGTTTATGTATAGACTCTAATACATAAGTACTTAGAGGGTCAGAGAATATCCCTTTTATTTCATTTTCTGAACCTACTAATTCAGGAAGAAACTCTAAAATATCATCACCAGTTTGTATATTTTTACCAACATATTGTTTAATCCCGGATGACGAGTTTGTTACTTCTAATGCATTATTTATTAAAATATATTCAAAAACATTTTTACTTAAAACCATATTTAATATTTTTTGCAAATTTTTCATTTCAACATTTTTTCCATTAACTTCATAAATAATCTTTCAACATTCATATCGTTTTTTGCAGAAGTTAAAAATATGTCTGAATCTAGTGTTATTCTTTCTCTAGCCATGTCACTTAACATATCAGCTTTATTGTATGCTATGACGAACTTTGCATCTGGATTTTCACTGAGAAAAACTTCTTTGTGTGCAGCTAAACCTTCAATGGTTTCTTTACGTGTTATATCACCCACAAGTATTGCCCCACTTGCACCCCTGTAATAACCTAAAGAGATTTTTTTGCTAGGTGTTGAACCTTCAACATCCCAAATAATCATTTCATGATCTTCGCCTTTGATGTTAAACAATTTTTTAGAAATTTTAACCCCAATAGTCGTGAGGTATTTATCATCAAAAGAACCATCTACATATCTTCTTACTAAACTTGTTTTACCAACAGAAAAATCACCTAGTAAAAGTATTTTTTTTCTAATCATTTATCATTCTCCTTGCATTATCTAATATTCTACTCTCTTTTAAATCAAATTTAACTTTTATACCTCTAGATGCCTTCTTATCTTCAACACCATTCACACTTATTGCCCTAGAACTCCCAAATACCTGCGCTTTTATAAAAGACTGCATATGATACTGTTTAACGATAGAAAGCCTCTCAAAGTAGTATTTCACTGACAATGCCCGTTTGCTAGAAAGTGCCATATTATCTTCTTCCGTTCCAGTACTGTCAGAATGTCCTTCAATAATAATATGACGTATATACTCTTTATATTCAACTATAATAGTCATATACTTCGTAAAGGCATCTGCGATAATTTGAATCATCTCTTGGTCATAAACGACTTTCCCAGATGCAAATACCTCAAGTTTTCTAAAGTCCAAAGTATGGTCTTTTTTATTGTAATAAGGATTTGTAGAAAAAACATTATCCAGTCTCGCATAAATTTTACTTTTAACTTCTAGTACTTGCTTAATTCTTTGTTTCTCTTCTTTTAATACAGTAATTTCATCTGTTGTATTTTTAAGTAAAATTTTTAGACGTTCATCAGAACTTTTTAGTTCTTTTCTCAGTTCCAAAATTTTCTCTTGCATACCATTCATTGACTTTCCAAAGTTACGTTCTAAAAATAGAAACTTATTTTCCAATTTACTTAGAGAGTCTGTCCCAGTGCTTCTTTCATTCTTAAGACGTTTATCTATATAGGTCATGGGAACCAATAAATTGTTATTAATATCTTTCTTTGTATGTCTAGTCATTATCTTTTCTATCTCGTATATCACATCAGTAGATGCAACCTTTCCTGTTAGAACATAGCTATCATCTTCATCATTTATGTTTATCTTCTCACCAGTTTGTGCATACACAGTATCTTCTAAACTATTTTTAATATACCATGCATTAAAAAGGTAAATGCCATAAGCTAAGAGCAAAAGAGCAATCACTATAAAGATATATTTGGCAGGATTTTTCTTGTCTTCTTTCGTACTAGGTTGTTGTTCATAAAGGTATTCTTTTAACTTTGAAGAAAGTGTCACAATCTCATCTGCGCTATCATCCCCCTCAAATATTTGGAAGAAAGAAGCATATTCTTTAACTATTTGTCCAAAAAAACTGTTGATCTCTGAACGCTGCTCATAATCAGGTTCTGCATCTAAAAATGCGATAACATACACAGAACCTGCACTTTCTATATACAGTGTTGCATTTCCATAACTTAATATTTGTACTTCATTTTGATTTTCATTATATGTCACCCAATCATTGATAAAATCTTTTATAGCAGATGCCATAGATGCAACCATGTGCACATCATCAATCTCTTTATTTTCTAAATGTGCCTCAGCGATGAGTAACGAAGTCTCCTTATGAATTACAAAAAGGGAAGAAAGTGTAGCACCTGAACTCTCTTCAAGAAGAAGTTCTGTCTCAGAAACTCCAGACAGTTTAGCTTTTGCTTTTCGTTTATAGTTTTCAAAGGAGAGTCCACTTTCTATCTTTTTGTTAATAGTCTCCATCAACTCTTTGATAGCTTGTGTCACATATTTAGAAATCATTCCACCCATGATAGGATAAAGTGCATCTATCATGCTCTCTTTGTTCTCTGCAATGCCTTTAGAAATAGCGGGTGTCACACGCTTCATGATGGTTTCGTCATCATTTGCTTCAAAGTCAAGTATCTCGACTTTTGATTCTAGTTTTTCAAGCTGTTCGAGTTCCTCAGCTAAAAGAAGTTCTTTTAGTTTATCTAACTCTGAAGGACTATTTTTCAGTCTTTGTACCTTGTGCTAACATAGCATTTACATCTGTACCTTGTATCTTCATAGCAACATCTAAAAGCATTTGTGCCATAGAGTCACGTGAAAGCTTATCATCAGAAAGACTTGATAAACCTTTTTGAAGGGTTACTTGTATCTCACTTTGCATTGTCTTCATGTTTTCAGATATTTTTTTATGATCATCTGCAACATTTTCCTTCATAATCTTAAGTTTTGCTGCAAATTCATCTTTTTGGTTCGTCAGTTGCTCATGCAGGTTTTCATCTGTCGTATCTATGAGTTCCTTAAGTTTAGTACGTTCTCTTTGTGTTGAGCTTGAAAGATTGTCTATTTTCTTCTCAAGAACTTCCAAAGAACGTTCAGTCTCTTTTTGTAACTTAGTCTGAGATTCATTAAATGCTTTAGAGATTTTATTTTCCATCGTTTTGAGCGTATCATTGAGCTGATTAAACTGTGCTTCAAAATCTTTAATCTGATTTCCAAAGATTAAATCTCTAATTTGATCTACATTGTTTGCATTTTTTTCTGACATATTTCCCTCTTTCATTTGTATATTTATTTACTATAATACAATATTCTAACATAATTAAAGTAATTATATTGTCTTTATTAGTGTAAAATATGTTATAAATTTAAAAAATTATTAAGATACGAGGATTTTAGAATGTTTCAGAAGCTTGCACCGCTACTAATTTTGGCACTCTTCGCTACGGGTATGTATCTCATGATGCAAGGTATGGATAATGCCGTTGAAATGACCAAAACAAAAAAAGAAATCAAGAAGTAAAACTACAAGGTTGCCAAAACTTTAAGTATTTGTGCTACTTTTTCTTCAGGGTTTTGGTCATTATAGATAGGACGTCCAACAACAGGATAGTTAACACCCTCTTTGGCTGCTAGCTCTAAAGTTGCTACACGTTTCTGATCTCCTACATCTTCACCAAAAGGGCGTATGCCTGGGCAGAGTGTCAAAAAGTCATTTGATGTGGTATTTTTAATTGCCCTGCTTTCAAAAGTAGAACAAACCACACCATCTAGTCCATTTTCATAGGACATTCTTGCAAACTGTTCTGCTTTTTCGTTTATACTTTTTTCATACACAGCTTGAAAATTAGCTTCATCAAAAGAAGTGAGCGCCGTTACAGCCAAGACCAAAGGACGGTTTTCATACTGACTTAATCTATCCATCACTGTTTTCATAGCTACTGAACCTGCACTGGCATGGATGTTAAACATATCAACACCCAGCTTGGCTATCTCCTCCGCCGCATCTGCCATAGTGTTAGGGATGTCATAGAGTTTGAGGTCTAAAAATATTTTAAAATCAGGATTGATCTTTTTCAGTCCGTCTATAAATGACTTACCATCACGTATGTAGGTACGAAAGCCTACTTTCATCCAGACATCGTAGCCTTTAAGTAACTCGGCTAAGGCTAAATTCTCTTTGGCAGATGGTAAATCCAATGCAACACATAACTCCATTTCACTTCCCTTATATTTTATTGGTATAATTATACTTTAAAATTACTAATTAAGGACTAAACACTATGTTTGGAAACGACACAAAAAGATACGACATCGCTCAAGATGTGATGGACACATATAACTACGCTAAATTCAACACATCTAAAGGGACTATCTGGGTAAAACTTTACCCAGAAGATGCACCTAACACGGTAGCAAACTTTGCACACCTTGCAAATGAAGGTTTTTACAATGGTCTTAAATTTCATAGAGTCATAGAGCAGTTTATGGCTCAAGGTGGATGTCCACATTCTAAAGACAACCCAGCGATGGCAGGTACAGGTGGTCCAGGATGGAACATAGACTGTGAGACAGACACAAGTACTGAGCCACATAGACGTGGGACACTCTCAATGGCACATGCAGGACCAAACACAGGTGGAAGCCAGTTTTTCATCACGTTTGTGCCTACGCCTCACTTAGATGGTGTACATACGGTATTTGGTGCAATTGAAGAAGACGATACTGAGTCATTTATGGTACTAGATAAAATCGCTCAAAACGATGACATCGAATCTGTTGAGATTGTAGCGTCAAAATAAACCCCCTTGTTCCTCCTCTCACGAGATGGAACACCTATACCAACACCCATGGGAGAGTTATATGTTCGGATATTATCGAGTCGCAGCAGCAGTCAATAAAACAGTTGTAGGTAACCCTGCTAGAAATGCCCAAGAAGTAGTAACACTCATAAAAGAAGCACACACTAAAGAGGTTTCTGTCATTGTATTTCCAGAGCTCACACTCACAGGATACACTGCCAGTGACCTTCTAATGAACCAAACGCTCATTGCCAATCAAAATGAATCTTTTGGTTATATATTAAAAAATATAGAAAACATTAATATCGTCGCTATCATCGGCATAGCCGTCTTTGAAGCAGACAGACTCTACAACTGTGCAGCCGTCATCCAAAATGGAAAAGTGCTTGGTGTTATACCCAAATCTTACCTGCCAAACAAAAAAGAGTTCTATGAAAAACGCCAGTTTACTACAGGTCGTGACATTACCAGAACAACTGTAGATGTACTAGAGGAAGAAGTACCTTTTGGGGTTGACTTACTCTTCACTGACAAAGCTGACATGACCTTCGGGGTAGAGATATGTGAAGACCTTTGGGCGGTGACCCCTCCTTCTAACCACATGGCAAGCAACGGTGCGAACTTACTCTTTAACCTAAGTGCTAGTAATGAACTCATAGGTAAACATGAATACCGTGAAGAACTGGTACGCACACAAAGTGCTAGATGTATGGCTGCGTATGTCTATGCTTCTGCAGGTGTAGCAGAAAGTACAACCGACACTGTCTTTGGTGGACATGCCATCATCTCTGAGTATGGCTCTACACTGGTTCAAAATGAGCGATTTCAACTCCAAAGCAATATGATTACAGCCGATGTAGACCTAGAACGTCTCAAATGGCTACGCCTCAACGAGTCTAGCTATGGGGATGGACGACGCAAGAAAACAAGGGTCATCAAAGTAGATGCCTTGCCAAACATCAGCAAAATAGAGCGTTTCATCGACCCTAGCCCTTTTGTCCCCTCACGCTACGCAGACAAAAAACACAGATGTGATGAGATAGTCCACATACAAGCCCACGGACTTATCAAGCGTATGAGTCATGCACACATTAAAAAGGCGCTTATAGGCATATCTGGAGGCTTAGACTCTACTCTTGCCCTTCTCTCTACCCACAGAGCCTTTGAAATGATGGGCTGGAATATCCAAGACATCATCGCTGTGACTATGCCAGGATTTGGGACGACTACACGTACTAAAAGTAATGCGGTACACCTTTGCGAGGCTCTTGGAGTGACACTCAAAACGGTAGACATTGCAGACCTCTCTCTTAAAGAATTTGAAGCCATAGAACATGACAAAGACGAGCATAGTGTGACGTATGAGAATGTCCAAGCACGTGCAAGGACTTCTATATTAATGAATATGTCAAATAAAGAAGGTGGTCTCGTCATCGGTACAGGTGACCTTAGCGAAATAGCCCTTGGCTGGTCTACCTACAATGGTGACCACATGAGTATGTACGCCCTAAACTCTGGCATACCCAAAACACTGATACAGTATGTCATAGAGTATTACAAATCAAATGAAAAAATAGCAGACATCATCGACGACATACTAGCCACTCCCATAAGCCCAGAACTCCTCCCACACGATGGAGATGAGATAGTCCAAGAGACAGAAAACATCGTAGGACCTTACGCGCTTCATGACTTCTTTCTCTACCACTTCATCAAGTACGGAGCAAAGCCTTCTAAGATACTACACCTATCGACCATAGCGTTTGATACTAAATACGATGAAGTCACCATAAACAAATGGCTAAAGGTATTTTTGAAGCGTTTCTTTACCCAACAGTTTAAGAGGTCTTGTATGCCTGATGGACCTAAAGTAGGTACTATAAGTTTAAGTCCGAGGGCGGATTGGAAGATGGCTAGTGATGTGGATTTTTCAGGTTGGGTAGAGGGGTTGGAGTAAAAAAAGAAATGAAAAAAATTTTAATCAATATATATTATAACTGACAAAGTAATCATCAATAAATATAACAACAATAACTTTAGCACTATCATTCCATATCACGTGAGAAGTATCTGTCAAAACTAATTGAAATTAGCTATCCATTCTGTGCCGTTATCTCTAAAAAACTTAACAACATAACCTTCAATTCATTCTGACACAAAGTTATGAGTAATAGGTACAGCCATTGCACCATATGTTGGTAATCCATCTAGAACTTCATATTGCCTATACACGTTTATCTCCCAAACAAATAAATCAAATCAGGAAACAAAACAATAATCCCCAACGCTACCAACTGCAATAAAATAAACGGCACAACCCCTCTATATATCTCCCCCGTTTTCACCTTGTCTCCCGCGGCACCTTTGAGGTAGAACAACGCAAAGCCAAAGGGTGGCGTGAGGAAGCTAGCTTGTAGGTTCATGGCTATGAGTATGGCGAACCAGATGGGGTCTATGCCTAGCATGGCCACTATGGGTACAAGTATGGGTACAACCACAAAGGCTATCTCTATGAAGTCTATGAAGAAGCCTAGTAAGAATATGACTAGCATCGCTATAAATATAAATGTCCATACATCTTTTTGGTCACCAGCAAAAAAGTCCATAGCCATGTCTCCACCACCTAACTCTCCAAACACCAATGAAAATGCCGTAGCTCCGATGAGTATCATAAATATCATGGCGGTGAGTTTGACGGTTTCAATGGCGGCGTAGCGTAGCATCTCGTAAGAAAAAGTCTTTTTATACACTGCAAGTAGCACAGCACCCAACACCCCAATGGCTGCAGACTCAGAAGGCGAAGCTATGCCTGCAAATATACTCCCAAGTACTACTCCTATGAGTAGCAAAGGAGGAACTATCTCTTTCACTGCCTCTTTGACGATGTCCCCATAGGGTTCATCTGACTCTATGGCAGGAGCATACTCTTTGTTGAAATATGCAACGATGAGGATATAAAGTATATACAAGCCTATAAGCAAAAGCCCTGGTACAACCGCAGCTCGGAACAAATCCCCCACACTTAGGTGCATCTGGTCTCCAAGAATGATGAGAACTATAGAAGGCGGTATAAGCTGTCCTAGTGTACCTGACGCAGCTATGCTCCCAGATGCTAGTTCTGGGCTATACTTGTGTTTTAGCATGAGAGGTAGAGCGATGAGAGACATCATCACCACCGATGCCCCTACTATGCCTGTACTAGCAGCGAGTATAGTCCCCACAAGTACCACAGAGATAGCAAGCCCACCACGTACAGAGCCAAAAAGTTTAGCCATACTTAGCAGTAATCCCTCTGCCATTTTAGACTTTTCGAGTATGAGTCCCATGAGTATGAAGAGTGGCACAGCCATGAGCGTGACATTACCCATGATGCCATAGGTTCTGTAAGGAAGCATCTCTAACACCCCTAGCCCTACTTCGTCAGCTATGAGAGCAAAAAACAGTGCCACCCCTGCAAAAACAAAGGCTACTTGAAACCCAAGCATGAGTAACACTAGAGCCATAGCAAACATGAGAAACACAGGGTCAAACCAAAATGCCATGCGATTGTACCATGCGATGTATATGAGGGTAGCCACGAGAACAACCCCAACAAGGGTTTTAACGAGTACCATTTTGTTTTCTAGTCTATGATAGGCTTTGAGTACTTCGCAGAGTGCTTGGAGTACTAACAACGCAAACCCTACTACCAACACAGCCTTGATAACCCAACGGTGCGTAAGCCCTCCAGGGTCAGAAGAAACTTCATGTTGCAAGTAAGACTGCATAGTCATATCTACTGCATCATTTAAAAAGAGTAGTGAGAATGGCATCACTAGAAACAACATAGAGAGTATCTGTACTATCATACGTGTATCTTGACTATAACGCTCGAAAAAGATGTCTACCCTTACGTGTTTGTCGTGCTTTAGTGCATAAGAAAGCCCAAGTAAAAACACCATATCAAAAAGATGCCACTCTACTTCTTGTAATGCGATAGAACCTGATGAGAAAAGGTAACGCATTGTGGCATCATAAACAACTAAAAGGGAAAGAACGACTACTAATATCGCAGCGATGTAGCCCACGTATTTACTAACATTGTCAAAATAATAGGTAATTTTCATAAATTCATGCACTTTTTTAAATAAATTGATATGGAAATTTTATCTACTTAATCATGTATCATTGCTTGTTCTATTAAATATAAGCTAATATTAACACTTAGTTAACATATCTTGATTATAATGTTGCGTAAAATATTTTTTAGGAGAAATACAAATGAAACTAACTCACTTGATAGGTATGTCTATCTTAACCTCTTCACTACTCATGGGTACATCAACAAACTTGGCAGAAACAGCTATAAAATCTGGGCTAAAAGCTATACCAGAAAGTAAAGAAGCCCTTAAAAAGCTTATTGACCCAAACAGTCTGTTGACAGATGCAAAAGTAGAACTAGGTAAAAAACTCTATTTTGAGCCTAGACTCTCTAAAAGTGGGATTATCTCATGTAACACATGTCATAACCTTGGTATGGGTGGAGCGGATGGTGTAGCAGCAGCCGTAGGTCATAAGTGGACAGCAAACCCTCATCACCTTAACTCTCCTACAGTTTACAATGCAGTATTTTTTGATGCACAGTTTTGGGATGGGAGGGCACATCAAGTTGAAGACCAAGCACAAGGTCCAATGCAAGCAGAACCAGAAATGGCAGCACCAAAATCTCTTGTAGAAGAGAGAATAAACTCTATCCCAGGATATGTAAGTGAATTTAAAGAAGCATACGGAAAAGATGCTAAAATTGATTTTGAGACCATCACAAAAACCATAGGATATTTTGAAAGAACACTGGTTACGCCTTCTCGTTTTGATGATTTCTTAAATGGAAAACAAAATGCACTCACTGATGCAGAAAAAGAAGGACTTACTGTTTTCATCGACAAAGGATGTGTCTCTTGTCACTCAGGCATTGCACTTGGTGGTTCTATGCAACCCTTCCAAGTAGCTGCTAAATATAAGTTTGCAAACATAGGTGACTTCAAAGGTGATAAAAATGGTATGGTAAAAACACCAACACTTAGAAACATCACTGAGACAGCTCCTTATTTCCACAATGGTGCTATTTGGAGTTTAGCAGAAGCGGTAAAAGAGATGGGAAGTACACAACTTGGCATCAAGATTTCAGATGAAGAAGCAAACAAAATTGTGACTTTCTTTAATGCACTTGAAGGTAGAAAACCTGAAATTGTTTATCCTCAACTTCCAAAAAGTTCAGATAAAACACCAAAACCAGACTTTAATTAACCTATTTCCAATAGGTATCGAGTCTTACATTCCACCCTTTTCGCCAACGCTCTTCACCTCGCGTGGGTGGAGAGTTTTTAATGCGACGGCTAAGCATCGCTTTAGCAGCATTACTAAAAGATTTATATTTATTTGTTACTCTCATATCCATCTGTTCTAAGACCTGTAAAAGTCCCCACCCTTGCTCCTTGTACCGTTCACTTTTAAGTGTTCCTTCGCCTTTGAAGTTGGTATAGTCTAGTAGTATATACAACCCTCTTTCATCTATGCCACCATCTTTCTTGTAAAGCATATGGTTAAAACGTCTTTTGATACGCTCTTTTTCCTGCTCATCCTCTATGCTCTCTAACATCTGTGGCAACGCTTTACTAAGCCTGTTTGCCATAAACTCTGCTTGAGTTGAAAAAGTCTTTTTCAAGAAAGTAAAGAGCTCTTTATATTTTTTAGTATTAGTTGATTTAGCCTTATTGAACGCCTCTTTCGTCTGCCAAGGAAAGTCAGTCTCAGGGGTCAACCATGAGGGCATTTCTACACCTTTTTTTTGCATAAAGGTTAGCATCATAGGGAACACTTCTCTAAAGCGTTCTGTATGCCCTTTAGGAAACCATATAGCATGACCTATGCCTAGACTTGCAAAGTCTTCTCCGTCATTCCACCATATGAGGTACTTGTCTTTCCCTGCTCCTTCATTTTGCCATACTTTTTTGGCTATGAAGTTGGCTTGTTTTTGGGTAAGCGTTATCTCAGAACTAAAAAGAAAAGAAAAGCTTATTAAAAATACTAAAAAGAATCTCATTTATACTCCATTATTTTATCTGTATTATACTACCCTAATTCATACTAAGGAACTTTTAAATGTACTCTAAAATCCTGCTACTTTGTGCCACACTATTTTCTTTACTCACCAC
>Ga0256840_1000573_pt1 | contig 37302 bp, 34 predicted proteins | sample 355202metaG_FD_185969 | JGI IMG/M metagenome (GOLD analysis project Ga0256840, IMG submission 185969) | Hydrothermal vent microbial communities from Mid Atlantic Ridge, Atlantic Ocean - 355-202 | ecosystem: Environmental > Aquatic > Marine > Hydrothermal vents | place: Atlantic Ocean: Mid...
TTCTGCAGCAATTTTGTAAACAGACCAAGAAGCTCCGTTTAATTCAACCTCAGTTGAATCTCCATTTTCATCAGTAACTGTTACGGTATCTCCATTATGACAATATTCGGTTGTTACGCCATCAATAGTACAATCAAAACAAGAAGTTTCTTCATCTTCATTACAACTTGTAAAAGTTAGTAAACTTACTACAATAATAAGTAAATAAAATTTCATTTTAATATTATTTTTTGCAAAGATATAATAAAAAACGACCTTACATTACTAATAATCAAATAAAAATTGATTTGTTTTTTTATTGAATGTAATATTATTAGATGTAAATATTTTTTGAATCTCGTTATTAGCTATTAATTTTTCTTTACTACCTTGAATAAAACTATTTTTGTTCATAAGCCATAAGTCGTTAGCGGTTTGTATGGCTAACTGCAATTCGTGTGAAGAAATAATAATTGTTTTATTTTTATTGACAACCAAGTCTTTTAAAAGTTTGAAAATTTCGACTTTGTTAATAATATCTAAATGTGCTGTTGGTTCATCTAATAAAATAATGTCAGTATCTTGAGCTAAAGCTCTTGCAATCATTACTTTTTGATACTGACCATCGCTCAATTCGTCTATTTTGTCATGTAATACATGATTTATATTTACAATACTTGCGGCTTCTTTTATTATATCTTTATCATTACTGCTTAATGTACCAATCCAATTGGTGTACACTTGTCGTCCAAGGGCAATTACTTCGTAAACTGTTAAATTGCTCGATGGTATTTTTTCTGTTAAAACAAGACTTATTTTTTTTGAAAATTCAGTAGCTTTATAGTCATCAATATTTTTACCGAAAATTGCTATTTTACCTTTTAAATATGGTTGAACTTTTGATATTGTTCGCAGTAAGGTAGATTTTCCTATTCCGTTTATACCTATTAAAGCAATTAATTTGGGTTTATTAATTGAAACATTAATTTGCTTAGCAACAAGAGTTTCCTTTTTTTTCGAAGTATAGCCTATGCTTAAATTTTCTATATGTAAAATTTTAGTCACTTATAAAACAATTTTAGATTTTCTAATTAATAGCCAAATCACAATTGGCGCTCCAAAAAACGATGTTATTGCGTTGATTGGTAAAGTAAATGCACTATTTGGTAATTGAGCAATTATATCGCTAAATAACATTACAATAGCACCAATTATAGCAGTTGCAGGTAGTAATGTTTTATGATTAGAACTATTAAAAACCAATTTAGCTAAATGCGGAACTGCCAAACCAACAAATGCTATTGGTCCTGAAAATGCAGTAATAACACCTGTTAACATTGCCGTAATAAATAATGTGATGTTTCTTGTTTTTTTTATGTTTACACCTAAACTTTGTGCATAATTTTCTCCAAGTAATAATGAATTAAGAGGTTTAATAATAAAAATAATCGAGCTAATTGCAATAATATAAACAATAAAGAAAAGAGTTAATTCATTCCAACTTAAGTTGCCCAAATTACCAAAGCTCCAAAACATGTATTGTTGTAATTCTTCTGCCGAACTAAAATAAGCTAAAATGCTTATAATTGCAGTTGTTAAGCTACCAAACATTAAGCCAATTATTAAAATTGACATGGTGTTTTTAACTTTTTGAGCCACAATCATTACTGCTAACAAAACTGAGAACGCACCAAAACTCGATGCTATTGCTGTGCTATAATTAGAAACTGCAAACGCAGAAAAACCAAAAAGTGAAGATCCTAAAATTAAAATGGCAACACCTAAACTGGCTCCTGAACTAATACCTAAAACAAATGGACCAGCTAACGGATTTCTAAATAACGTTTGCATTAACAAACCACTAACAGACAAGCCACTACCAACCATAATTGCAGTCAGTGCTTTTGGCACTCGAAGATTCAATATAATAAACTTAAAATTACTTGTTACATCATTACCAGTTAAAATCATAAACACCTCTTTAAAAGGAATTGAAACAGATCCTAAACTAATGTTTAGCATTACAAAAAAAAGTAGCGCTATAATTAGTATACTAAATTGGAATGTATATTTGGTTTTATTCAAAATGTAATTTTTAATACAAATTTCACTATCTTTAGTTTTAAAAAAATCAAAATTTAAAGCCAACACCTAATTGAAATCCGATTTTTGTCAATTTTTGATTATCTTCGTCCATGATAATACGAATATTAGTGTGTTTTTTAAAATTGGGAATTACATAAATAAAATATTTTTTAAAATCATATCGTCCGCCAATACCAATATTATAGCCAATTCCAGTTTGCGTAGCAATTAAACTATTTGCACTACTTTGTACATAATATATTAAACCGCCATTGACAAAAAAGTATTTACCAAAATTATAGTTAATAAAAATAGGTATAGTAACCATCTGAAAAATTTCTTTAATAACAATAGGATTTGGTATTATGTTTAAATGTGATAATAAATCAGCTTGTTGATAATCTAACCCAGTTTCAAAATATAGATTATTTTTTATTTTTCTTAAATATTTTACACCAACCTCTCTAAAATTTGAAAATTGATATGATGGTTTTCCATCTAAATCGTTATTTACAAAACCTCCACCTGAAAACTCATAATAAGTACGAAATTCATTTGAATTTTGTGAATAACTAACCAGTATCATTGATGCAAAGCCTATTAAAAATACTAATTTCATAATATTATTTTTATAATTAAAACAAATTCTCTAACAAACCATCATCTACTATATTTGGTAAAGTGATTTTTAAACTTGGCGTTCTTTCCATTTCTCTTTTTATAGCAAATATAGCTTCATTATTTCTTGCCCAAGACCTACGAGCTATTCCGTTATTTACATCATAAAAAAGCATTTTTTTGAGTCTATTTTCTGCTTCTATTGTTCCGTCAAGCAACATGCCAAAACCGCCATTAATAACTTCGCCCCAACCAACGCCACCACCATTATGGATAGAAACCCAAGTTGCGCCCCTAAAACTATCGCCAATTACATTTTGAATTGCCATATCTGCAGTAAATTTACTTCCATCATAAATATTCGAAGTTTCTCTATATGGCGAATCTGTTCCGCTAACATCATGATGATCTCTACCTAAAACAACAACGCCTATTTCTTTATTTTTAATAGCATCGTTAAATGCTTTGGCTATTTTTGCTCTTCCTTCTGCATCGGCATAAAGAATACGTGCTTGCGAACCAACCACTAAATTATTATTTTTTGCTTCTCTAATCCAGGTTATATTATCTTGCATTTGCAACTGAATTTCTTTAGGCGATTTTTCCATTATTTCTTGTAAAACATCGCCTGCAATTTTATCTGTTTTATCTAAATCTTTAGGATTTCCAGAAGCGCAAACCCAACGAAAAGGACCAAAGCCATAATCAAAACACATTGGTCCTAAAATATCTTGCACATAAGATGGATACTTAAAATCAATCTTATTTTCTGCCATTACATCTGCACCTGCACGAGAAGCTTCTAATAAAAAAGCATTTCCGTAATCAAAAAAGTACGTTCCTTTAGCGGTGTGTTTATTGACTGCCTTTGCATGACGACGAAGCGATTCTTGCACCTTAACTTTAAACAAATCAGGCTCATTACGTATTAAACGATTCGCTTCTTCATAAGCTGTATCTACAGGATAATAACCGCCAGTCCAAGGAATATGCAATGACGTTTGATCTGATGCAACATGAATAAAAATATTTTGTTTATCAAATTCTTCCCAAACATCAACAATATTTCCAATATAAGCAATTGATATCGTTTCATTATTTTTTTGTGCCTTTTTTACACGAGTTACTAAATTTTCTAAGGTTTCTACCAAAACATCTACCCAACCTTGCTCGTGCCTTTTTCTGGCTGCTTTTTCGTTTACTTCGGCTGCAACAGTTATGCAACCAACAATATTACCTGCTTTTGGCTGTGCGCCACTCATACCGCCTAAACCAGAGGTTAAAAATATTTTTCCTTTAGGAGTTTCATTTTCCTTTAAAATATTTCTAAAAGCATTCATTACTGTAATTGTTGTTCCATGAACAATTCCTTGTGGACCAATATACATAAAAGAACCAGCAGTCATTTGACCATAAGATGTAACGCCAATAGCATTGTATTTTTCCCAATCATCAGGTTGCGAATGGTTTGGTATCATCATGCCATTGGTAACGACAACTCTTGGTGCTTCTTTTGACGAAGGAAATAAACCCATTGGGTGACCAGAATACATATTTAAAGTCTGCTCATTAGTCATTGTTGCCAAATATTGCATTGTTAGTAAATACTGCGCCCAATTTTGAAATACAGCTCCATTACCACCGTAAGTGATTAATTCTTCTGGATGTTGTGCTACTGCAGGATTTAGATTGTTCTGAATCATTAACATTATAGAAGCTGCTTGTTGTGATATTGCAGGATATTCAGAAATTGGTCTTGCGTAAAAGGCGTAATTTGGTTTAAAGCGATACATGTATATTCTACCAAAGTCATTTAATTCTTGTGCGAATTCAACTGCTAATTCTTTATGCCATTTCGTTGAAAAATATCGCAAAGCATTTCTAATTGCCAATTTTTTTTCATCTTTTGACAAAATATCTTTTCGCTTAGGAGCTCTATTTACATCTTTAGAATACACTCTTTTTTGAGGTAATTTATCAGGTATTCCTTGAAGGATTTGTTGTTTAAAGGTCATGTTTTCAATAATTGTTGGTTAACCAAAAGTGGTTTATGAGTAATCATTATAATAAAATCAAAAGAACGAAGTAACGAGAAGAATGACCATAAATCAAAATATTTGGTCATCACTCACAATAACCTTGACTTTATTTTACCAAAAATGCTCTTTCTTTTACCAAATTAATCATATTATTTATATCGTCTTTTAAAATTCTATCTTCTTCTAATTTTTTCACTTTTTTACGGATAATTGCAAAATTCAGCTCTAATATATCTGACAATCTATTTGGTCTTCTAAACTCAATCGCCTGTGCGGCATACATTAATTCAATAGCTAAAATTTTTTCTAAATTACCTAATATTTGGTTGAATTTTCTACCTGAAATACTTCCCATAGAAACATGATCTTCTTGACCTAAAGAGGTAGGAATACTATCTGCTGAAGGCGGAAAACAAAGCGATTTGTTTTCAGTTACTAAAGCAGCTGTTGTGTATTGAGGTATCATAAAACCTGAATTTAAACCACCTTTATCGGTTAACAATCTTGGCAAACCAAATTTACCTTCTAATAGCAAATAACATCTTCTATCTGAAATATTACCTAATTCAGCAGTAGCTAAAGAGGCATAATCTAATGCCATTGCCAATGGCTGCCCATGAAAATTACCACCAGAAATAGCTTGAGTTTCACTTAATATTATCGGGTTATCGGTAACGGAATTCATTTCAATTACTGCTAATTTATTTAAATGATAATAGGCATTTCTTGATGCACCATGCACTTGTGGAATACATCGCATAGAATATGGATCTTGTACTCTAGAGCAAGAGCCATGCGATTGCATGTTTTCAGAATTTTTAAATAACATTCGCATGCGTTTAGCAACTTTTACAGTTCCTTTATAAGCTCTTACTTGATGTAACTCTTTTATGAAAGGCGAAGTACTACCTTGATAACCTTCAATACTCATAGCACCAGATAAATCGACTAAATTTAATAAATAGTTCATACTATCTAAGCCTTTTATTGCATGAGCCAAAATAAATTGCGTTCCGTTAATTAAGGCTAAACCTTCTTTTGCTTGTAAAATAATAGGTTTAAGATTGTGTTTTCTTAAAATTTCTTTTGCTGGAATGATTTGATTATCAATCCAAAATTCGCCTTCTCCTAAAAGAGGTAAAAACAAATGAGAAAGTGGCGCTAAATCTCCCGAAGCACCAACAGATCCTTGTTTCGGAACAACTGGCAATAAATCATTATCTATAAAGAACAAAATACGCTCAATTACACTTAATCGTATACCCGAAAAACCTTGCGATAAAGCATGTACTTTTAAAATCATCATCATTTTAGACAATTCTTTATCGATTGGCTTTCCAACTCCAACAGCATGTGTAATTAATAAATTTTCTTGTAATTTATTGGTTTCTTCTGGTGTAATTTGCACATCACATAAAGGTCCGAAACCTGTATTAATACCATAAACAGCTTTAGATCCACTTGCCATAATCTCAACTTTCTTTCTACAATCAGAAATTTTTTTAATCGCTTCGTTAGTCAATTCAGCTTTAAGCTTACCATTTAAAATGGAAATTATTTTTTTTACTGTTAATTTATCAATTCCGTATTTAAACATGTTCTTTTTTAGTTTTTACAAATATAAGGTTTCTTAAAAGATTGAAAAATTAAATTATTCAAATTTTAAGAATGATAGTAATTGGTCTAAAATAAAAAAAATCGCTTAATAAATAAGCGATTTTTTATACTCTGTACTATTTGTTTGTGTTATTTTACTTCAAAAGTAATTTTAACATTTACTCTATATTCTGCAACATCATTGTCTTTAATTACAACACTTTGAGATTGCACAAATGCAGATTTCATATGTTTTACACTTTTACTTGCATGTTTAACTGCTTTTCTTGTAGCTTCTTCCCAACTTGTATCAGAATTAGCCATTACTTCAATAACTTTCATTACTGCCATCTTTTTTCAATTTTATAGGTTAATATTTATGACTGTAAATATACAGTATATTTTTATTAATACAAAAAAAGTAACATTAAATTAACATTGTTTTTATTAACTTCGCAGTATAATCAAAAACCAAACTAAATGGAAAACCCGTATATTTTAATGATTGCTGCTTTAGCGTTACTTGCTATAGTTGATTTAATTGTTGGTGTAAGTAACGATGCTGTAAATTTTTTAAATTCAGCTATTGGCTCTAAAGTAATAAGCACGAAAAATATTTTAATAATTGCTAGTTTTGGTGTGTTTGTTGGTGCTGTAACTTCAAGCGGAATGATGGAAGTTGCTCGTAAAGGCATTTTTATACCTGCAATGTTTAATTTTCAGAACATTATGTACATTTTTATGGCTGTTATGATAACAGACATTCTTCTCTTAGATGTTTTTAACACTTTAGGCATGCCAACCTCAACAACAGTTTCTATTGTGTTTGAATTGTTAGGTGCGGCTGTTGCAATGGCTTTTATTAAAATGTCTTCCGACCCAAATAATACGGCTACAATTTGGGAATATATAAATTACAGCAAAGCTTCAATGATTATTTTCGGAATTTTACTTTCTGTTGTAGTTGCTTTTTCAATTGGCGCTTTAGTTCAGTTTATTTCTCGTATGTTGTATTCATTTAAAATAGGCGAAAAAGATAGTATGGTAAATATTGTTTTTGGCGGATTTGCTTTAGCTGCAATTAGTTATTTTATTTTATTTAAAGGCTTCAAAGGTACTTCGTTCTATAAAACATACGATATGAAACACTATTTGGAAGATAATTTATTCCAAATTTTTGGTATTGGTTTTATTGTATGGACTGTTATTTCCTTTTTACTATCTAAATTTACAAAAATTAATATATTACACGTAATTATTGGCGTTGGAACTTTTTCTTTAGCTTTAGCTTTCTCTGGAAATGATTTAGTAAACTTTGTTGGTGTACCAATTGCCGCCTGGAACTCTTACGAAGCTTGGCATAGTTCTGGTATACCTGCAACTGAGTTTTCTATGGAGATATTAGCAAAAAAAGTACCCTCAAATAATTTCTTATTATTAGTTGCTGGCGCTATTATGGTTTTAACAATATGGTTTTCTAAAAAAGCAAAAGAAGTTATAAAAACAGGTATTGATTTATCAAGACAAGATGCAGGTCAAGAAAGATTTCAACCAACATTTGCTTCAAGAACTGCAGTAAGATCTGCTATGTTTTTAAATAAAATTTACGAAACCATTACTCCTAAATCTTCACAAAAATGGGTTAATTCTCGTTTTGAAAGATCTGTTATTGCTTTGCCAAAGTCTAAAGAATATGAAATGCCTGCTTTTGATACTGTTAGAGCATCGGTAAATTTAGTTGTTGCTGGTATTTTAATTTCAATTGGTACATCTCAAGGTTTGCCGCTTTCTACAACTTATGTAACTTTTATGGTTGCAATGGGTACTTCGCTAGCAGATAGAGCTTGGGGAAGAGAAAGTGCCGTTTATAGAGTTGCTGGTGTTTTAAATGTTATTGGCGGTTGGTTTGCAACTGCATTTATCGCATTTATTGCTGCTGCAATTGCATTATATTTAATTAATTTGGGTGGAATTGTTGCTGTTGGCTTACTTTTAATTTTCGTAACATTCATAATTTCAAGAAACTACATTAATTACGCAAAGAAAAACAAAGAGACTCAAGCAGAACGTAAAGTCAATCGTCAAGAATTAATTTCGATTAGTGGTGTTATTGATGAAAGCACAAGTCATATATCTGAAGTTGTAAAACGTGTTAATAAACTTTATACAAGTGTTGCTAAAGATTTAGCTTCTCATGATTTAAATAAATTAAAAAAGACAGACAAACATGTTGGTAAATTAAACCGTGAAGTAGAAAAATTAAAAGATGAAGTATTTTACTTTATTAAAAATTTAGACGAAACTTCTGCTGAAGCAAGCAAGTTTTACATCATGGTTATTGGTTATTTACAAGACATATCGCAATCGATTAGTTATATTTCAAAATCGAGTTACAAACACGTTAATAACAATCATAAAAATTTGAAAGAAAGTCAAATTATAGAGCTTAAAAACATAGACTCTGAATTAGATAATATGCTAACTCAAATTGAAAAAGCATTTGACACTCAAAATTTTGATAATTTAAATAAAATTATTGAAGAAAAAAATGAACTTTACAATCACGTTTCTAATGCTATTGAGCAACAAGTAAAACGTATTAGAAAAGACAAAACAGAATCAAGCCCTAAAAACACCACACTTTTCTTTGGCATTTTATTAGAAACAAAAGATCTTATTGGCGCATTAACAAGCTTATTAGAACTGTTTCAAGAGTTTGACTTAAATATTAAAAAAGCAAAAGCGCATGATAAAATGATGTAAAAATTTATATTTTACTATAACAAAAGCCTTTCAAACAAAATGTTTGAAAGGCTTTTTATAAATTTTATTTTCTTGAAGCTAATTAACATTGAATTTTCATTGCTGAAATAAATTCAACTATGAACTTTAAATAACGGATGAAACCAAATACACCCTATTATCACTTATGTTTTTTTGACAACGTTATTTTTTTTTAGTAATTTACTCAGCTAAATGTTCCATAAAAGAATAACATCACTATCTACTCATTCTATTTTCTAAAATTTAGTTATTAACCTGAATACTTATTTTACTCTTACAAAAAAAAATTCTCACTAAATACCGCTATAACTAACTACTATCTCTTTTCATACTATTTGTGACTAAAGACAAATACCGTTAGACTTATTCGTTTATTAATCTAAGCTCAATTCATTATAAACTATTTTAATCCCAAAATAAATCACATAAAAAAAGCTGCTAAAAAAATTAGCAGCTTTAAAATATTTATTAAAAAAATTATTTAATAATTAATTTTTTAACCAATTTAGCATCTGCTGAATTCATTTCAACAAAGTATAAACCAGAAGATAAATTTGATACATTAATCGATTTTTGACCAATTAAATTATCTAAATTATTTGTTAATACTACTCTACCATTAACATCATATAAAGATACGCTTGTTAAAGTGATATTGCTTTGATTATTAATTGTAAAATTGTTTGTTGTAGCTGTTGGGTATATTTTAACTGAAGACGCTAAGATATTATCGTTAACTGCTGCTGTAGAATCATCTGTTACAACAAAATCATCTGTATGTAAAACAAATGCATCATTAGTTACATAGTGTATCGCAATATAAATATTAGAATTTGCATATGCAGATAAATTCGCAGTAATCTCAGTCCAATCGGTTGGAATTTCTTGATAGGCTTTTGTGTTTTGTGTATCTAAATCTTGGTCAATATCAATTACCGTAAAATCTGCGGGAGCTACACCAGTTGTAGACACTGCCATTTGAATTCTTTCTAAACCATAAGTATCTGTTAACGATTTTGCCCAAAACGATACTTGCCCATTACCTGCTATACTAATTTGAGGTGTTATAGCCCAATCATCATTTGGAGTTGTACTAGACGAAGCACCAGAAGCAACAAAATACAAGCCTTTTGCTCCACCATGAGTATCATAAGCCGTTCCTGCTGCTGAAGGAGTTGTTGCAGATGGATTAAAAATAATCGCACTACCTATATAGCCTTCATTGGCAAAATCATAAGTATCGAAGCCCCATGTTGTTCCTCCTTCACCATCAACAAGAGTCCAACCACCTATTGTTGCAATTTCAAAATCAGGATATGATTCAAAATCATCTGAAAAAATTGTTGTTTGCGCTGTTAAAGAAATAGTTGCAAATGCAGCTAATAAAAGTAAAGTTTTTTTCATAATTAAAAGTTTTAAATTGTTAAATAATTTGTTATTCTCCAAAGATACAAATAATTATAAAAAAAAAACTAAAATATTGTTAAATTCATTTTAATTTACTTAAAATAAATTTAATTGTAGCATCAATATCTACAGTATTATCTAATGATTTGGGTTTGTAAATTGGCATTTTAGCATAATTATTTTTTATTAAATACGCTATTTCATTTTTATACTCTAATGTTGTTTTTCCAACCAATAACAAGTCTACATCTTTATTTAATTGAAAATAATTAAAAATCTTTACCAAACCTGTTAAATACAAATAATCTTTTGTGAAACCGCCACCTCGATGTACTCGAAGTGTAATTCCAAAAGCTTTATTTGCAGAAAGACTATAACTATTGTACAACATTTTAAATGTTTGGGTAAAATCATACCCTTTTTCTAACGATTCAACAGCAATAACTCTATATGCTAACACTTTTAAACGTTCTAAGGTAATACTATTCGACATAAACTCATTAAATACCGCTAAACCTTCTTGAGTTTCTACATTATTTGGAAAACCATGTGAAAATATTTTTAATGGGTTTATCAAGCTATTCATCGTAGTAACCATATGAATGCCTATTTCGTGATTTATTAAAATATCAATATCGCTTTGAGAAAAAGTATGATTCTTGTTTAAAACCAAAGTTTTATCATTACTTAAAACCATAGCTATTGCAGAAAGCTTATCAGAATGTTTAATTTGATAGCTAAAATCATATTGTTTTGAATATTCACGAAATTGTTGCTCCGTTTGATGAACATCAAATTTAGGTTTACTTTTATTTGAATCAACCTCTTCATTAAAGTGAAGAATAAATTTAGCATTATCTACATCTTTTTCGGTTGGTGTACCAAAAGAGCGCAGTGAATTGTAATAAAATTTTTCTGCTTTACCAATAGTAGCAATACATTCTATTAAACCAGAATATTCATAAATAATGTCTTCGTATAAATTTCTAACTACATCATCTTGAATTAATTCTATTTCTAAAGAAAATAATTCTCGCTGCAATTTAAATGCATCAAAATCTAATTTTGGATATACGAATTTTGGATTTTTAGTAAAATTAGACGCAAAGAATTTCTTTTTTTCTTCTTCTATATTTATAGGGTTAATATAATTTAACAACTCAATTTTTTTTACTAAAAAATCAAGTTTTTTATCAATTTTAATAATTGATGATTCTATTTTCACCATTTAATACTGTTATTTTTAATCGTTATAAAACTGAATCGCATGATTTTTTAATCTTATTTTAAGTGCCTCTTCGATTGAATTAACAACTTCGGGAAACATAATTTGATCTAACTCATCACAATAAATTTTACTTACTTCTGTCGCCAAAACTAAGGTTTCTTTAAAATTTGACATAATAAATTGTAAAAAATATCCATTTCCTTTAAAAACATCGTTTATTAAAGATGTTGATTTAATATTATGTGGCAACTTAATTTCGCTTAATGATTGTTGCCAAGAAGTAACAAATTTACCAAATTTATTCATATCTACTTTTCCTGCACCTATATTAAAAGTAGGCACTTCTCTACTCCAACGTTTCCAATTATATGAATGCATGTCGTACACAATTACTTTTCTATGTATTTGCTCAAGCTTACTAATTAAAGCATGCACAACCTTATAGAAATTTTCATGTTTTTTTAAGCTTTGTATCTTTGCATTTTTACTTAATGGTGATTTCCATAATTTTTTACCCCAAGCATCTTCGTAAATAGCAGCTTCTGGTGCTCTATTTAAATCGTATTCAAATCGTGAATCGTTACCCGAAATAACAATAGGATGCGATTGTACCATCGTTAATGTTTCTGGATCTTCTTCAAACCAACGATCATATTCGGTATGCAAACAATTACTCCAAAGTGATTTTCTAAATTGATGTCCGTTATGAACAGCACCACAAACATAATGTGTATATGCTTCAACTTTCAATGTAAATGAATAATCTTCAGCTACAGCATAAAAAACTCGTTCATTATTAATGTTTTCAATTATTTTTACTACTGATAATCTTTCCATTTTAAGCTTCATCTACTCGTTTTCTTAAAAGTGTTCTACGGTTAAAATTAGCATTCATTTCCATTACTTTACCTTCTAAAAAGTCAATTACTTTTTCTTGAAGTTTTATTTTATATGCTTTATTCATATATGTAATTCCACCTGGACTCATTACATTTACCTCTACTAATTTTTCACTAATCAAATCAATACCAACAAAATACAAACCGTCTTCTACTAATTTTGGACCTATACGTTCGCATAACAACTTTTCATTTGCTGTTAATTTGTGTTTTTCAATACTTCCGCCAGCGCTTACATTAGAACGATGATCTTTTTCGCCTGGAATTCGTCTCATAGATCCGATAGGTCTTCCGTTAAGTAATAAAACTCGAACATCTCCTTTCTCTGCACCTTTAATATATTCTTGCAAAATAACATAATCACTACCACCAATTGCATTTTGCAAATAAAAATCTAATAAAGAATTGATATTTCCCATTGCCGATTTTTCAATTAAAATAACGCCAGATCCACCAAAACCATTTAAGGGTTTTAATATCATTTTGTCAGAATTTGACTCTTCAATAGTTTTAATTAAATATTCTTTATTTTTAGAAACATGCGTTACTGGAATAATATCATTATTAGGATCATCAAAAACAGCAGTATATAGTTTATTATTTGCTACACGCATACCATTAATAGAGTTCATAATAAAAACATCGTCTTTAACTGAATCTAAAAAATTCAACATTAATGGGTCTAATGGTGGTTCTGCTCTCATAAAAAGCACATCAAACCCTGCAAGAGGTAACATCTCTTCTCGTGTTGTTGCTTTTTTATGAAACGATTTTAAATTTGCTGGCACATTATCCATTCTTTCAATAATTGTACAAAATGCACTCGTAATACTATTACGAATCGTTAAATTTGCAGGTGTACAAGTTGCAACACCATGCCCACGCTTTACACACTCATTTATAAAGCTTACTGTTGAGTCGTTTTCTGGGTTTTTTATATCTTCCCAAGGATACATTAAAAAACAAATATTCATAACGGTTTGGTTTTAATTAGTTAATATATTTTATACAGAGTAATTATCATCCCAATTTTTTACTTTTGGTTCTCCTAACTTATCAATAGATTTTGCTACCAGCATAGAAACCGCTGCATCTCCAGTAACATTCACTGTCGTTCTACACATATCTAAAGGTCTGTCAATTGCAAATATTAATGCTAAACCTGCTTCTGGAATTCCTGCTTGCGCCAATACAATTACCAACATAACCATTCCTGCACCAGGAACAGCAGCCGATCCAATTGAAGCCAATGTAGCAGTAGCAACAATACCCAACTGCGTACCTAAACTTAAATCCATACCAAAAGCTTGTGCAATAAAAACAGCTGCAACAGCTTGATAAAGACTTGTTCCATCCATATTAATTGTTGCGCCTATTGGCAAAACAAAACTGGTAACCTCTTCATCTACACCTAAATGCTCTGAAACTCGCTCCATAGTAACTGGCAATGTTGCCGCACTACTACTTGTTGAGAATGCCAATAATTGAGCTGGCGAAATTCCGTTCATAAAAAATTTAGGTGTTTTTTTAGTAACCAACATGACTAATAAATTATAGAACGCAATCATGATTAGTAAACCTAAAACTACAGTTAACGCATACCATCCTAAAGCCTTAAATAAATCTGCACTTGGCGATTCTACCACTAAAGCTGCCAATAATGCAAATACACCATAAGGAGCTGCAAGCATTATTAAGTCTATCATTTTAAGTATTACTTCGTTAAAACCATCAAAAAAGTCTTTTACTGGTTTTGATTTTTCTTCAGGAATTAATATAAGTCCTATTCCGAAAAAAACCGCAAAAAATATTACTTGTAACATATTTTTATTATTTGCTGAAGCTTTAATAATATTACTTGGCACTAAATCAACCAAGGCTTGTAATGGACCTGAACTTTGCTGATTTTTTGCTTCATCTTTATACTTTTGTGTATTACTTGTATAATTTTGCACCAACTCTTTTCTAGTTTCTTCGGTAATAGAATTGCCTGGTTTTATAATATTTACTAGAACCAAACCTATTGAAACAGCAATTACAGTTGTTAATATATAAGTAATAATGGTTCTTCCACCCATTTTTGAAAGTTTAGAAATGTCTTTTAAATCAGATACACCTTTAATTAGCGATGCCAATATTAACGGCACAGCTATTAATTTTAAAGAATTGATAAATATTTTACCAAATGGCTTAATCCAATCTTGAATTAATTGTTTTCCTCCTTCAAAATTTGAAAATATTACTCCAATTGCTACTCCAAGTACCATTCCTATTAATATTTTCCAATGTAATCCTAAATTTTTCATGTGTTCTATATAAAATTGAGTCACAATATATGAAATAATATGATTCAATAATAAATTATAATAGCAAAAATTTGGCATGGTTTTTTCTTTTGTATAAATAACAATTTTTATGTAAATTGCAAGAAAATTAATTATTAATTACTTAAAAAAGAAAAATGGCAGGAATTTTAGATTTATTACAAGGTCCTATGGGACAAATGCTTATTAGTGGAGCAGGAAAACAATTAGGCTTAGGTCAAGACAAAACAAAGAGTGCTTTAAGTGCAGCAATGCCTCTTATATTGGGAGCAATGAAAAACAATGCAGCTACGCCTGAAGGCGCATCAGGGTTATTAGGAGCTTTAACTGGCGCTAAACATGATGGCGGAATTTTAGATAGCTTAGGCAGTATTTTAGGCGGAGATAAAATTGATGATAATGTAATGCAAGATGGCGCAGGAATTTTAGGACATGTTTTTGGAGGTAAAGAAGAACATGTTGCTGCTGCGGTTAGCAAATCAAGCGGTATAGATTTAGGTTCCGCAATGAATATATTAAAAGTAGCTGGACCATTTTTAATGGGCGCTTTAGGTAAACAAGCACGTACACAAGGTGTTTCAGATCAAAACGGATTAGGCAGTTTGCTTGGCGGAATGCTTGGTGGCGGACAACAAGAACAACAAAGTTTAGTTAACAGATTATTAGATGCTGACGGAGATGGAAGTATTATTGATGACGTTGCTGGAATGCTTATGAGTGGAGGCAAAAAAGGTGGACTTGGAAGTTTACTTGGAGGTCTTTTTGGAAAATAATTTTTACTTTTCATGAAATATTAAAACTGTTACATTTTTTTTGTAACAGTTTTTTTTATTTTACTTTTAAGAGTATTATTATTACTATATTTGGAGTATGAATAAATTAAAGAGCCGTTGGAATATATCATCGAATAGTCAACTTATACTCATCTTACTAGTATTTGCTGTAAATGGCTCTTTATCTGGTTTAATTACAAAACCTGCAATGTCATATATTGGCATTAATAGTGAGAATATTCCTTTACTAATATATTGGATTCTTTACATCGTAATTATTTCAATTGTATACTTTGCACTACTTATTATAATTAGTAGAATATTTGGTCAATCTACTTTTTTCAGGAGGTTTGCTAAAAAATCACTTACTCCTTTAGGGTTTAAACGTTTTTTTAATTAATTATTTCTTAATTACAAATTTATAAATCCACACTAATGTAAAAGTTGGAATAACATCTGTTGATGGCAAAGCTTCTTCTATAAAAACTATAGCACCTGCAATTTTACCCAAATTACCTTTATACATTTTTGACATTAAATATCCTGATAATGGAGCCCAGATAACATCTGTAAATTCGCCTATCATTGGTATTGAAAAGGACAAATAACCAATTAAATCAAAAATGACACTTAGCACAAGTTGACTATATTTACTTAATTTTATTTCTTTATTCATAGTATTTATGTGACATCTAAATTACTTATTTGTTACACATTCGTTCGATTTATTTCACATTATGACATATCGAACTCAGGTTATTACTATATCTTTGTGTTTTCAAACACTCGATAAATGAAGCTAAATAAAATTCTAAAACGCAAAGGTTATATTTCAATTAAATTAAACAAAACAATCACCAATCATTACGAAGTAAAGGCAAAAATAAACGGCAAAAAAGGCAGCTTTATTTTAGATACTGGCGCTTCTAATTCTTGTATAGATTTTAATAATGCTAATTATTTTAATTTAGACGTATTAGCATCTTCTACGCTTGCTTCTGGAGCTGGAGCTACCGATATGTTTACAAAAAAATCGCTTAAAAACAAATTATCAATTAAGAAATGGCATTTTTTTAATTTTGATTTGGTACTTTTTGATTTGACGCATGTAAATTTAGCATTAACAAAACACAATGCAAAAGAAATTCATGGCATTATTGGTGCAGATATTCTTCAAAAAGGAAAAGCAATCATAGATTACAAAAACAGCAAACTGTATCTTAAAAAACTTGTTTTTATGTACTAAACAAAAAAAGACTGTCATTAAATTGACAGTCTTTTAAAATTTAATAGATTAGAAAATATTATTTTCCTTCCATTTTCTTTTTCAAATCAGCTAAAGCAGAATTTGCTTCACCAATAGTAGTTTTCTCAGCGGTTTCTTGTTTTTTGATTGCTGTTTTAACATTTTTGTTTTCTTGCTCTCTAAAAGTAGATGTATGAGATACAACAAGTCTTCTATAGTCTTTATTAAATTCTAATACTGTAAAATTAACAGTATCTCCTTTAACTAATTTAGAACCATCTTCTTTCTCCATGTGACGTGATGGTACAAAACCTTCAACATCACCAAAAGATACTATTGCACCTTTATCGTTCTTTTCAGTAACAGTACCTTCGTGAATACTGTCAATTGAGAATGTAGATTCATGACCATCCCAAGGGTTATCTTGAGTTTGTTTATGACCAATGTTTAGCTTTCTGTCTTCAACATTTAATTCTAAAACAACTACTTCTAATTCATCACCAACTTTTACAAATTCAGATGGATGCTTAACTTTTTTAGTCCAAGATAGGTCCGAAATATAAATTAAACCGTCAATACCTTCTTCTAATTCAACAAACACACCAAAGTTTGTGTAATTTCTTACTGTACCTTTATGTTTAGAACCAATTGGATATTTTTTAGTAATATCAGTCCAAGGATCAACATTTAATTGTTTGATACCTAAAGACATTTTTCTATCTTCTCTGCTAATTGTTAATATTTCAGCTTCTACTTCATCACCAACTTTTACGAAATCTTGTGCAGAACGTAAATGTGTTGACCATGACATTTCAGACACGTGTATTAAACCTTCAACTCCAGGAGCTACTTCGATAAACGCACCATAATCAGCAATAATAGTAATTTTTCCTTTGATTTTATCTCCAGCTTTTAAGCCTTCGTCTAAAGCTTCCCAAGGATGTTTACTTAATTGTTTTAAACCTAATTGAATTCTTGTTTTATCTTCATCAAAGTCAAGTATTACTACATTTAATGTTTGATCTAACTCAACCACTTCGTTTGGATGATTGATTCTTGACCAAGATAAATCTGTAATATGTACTAATCCATCAACTCCACCAAGATCAACAAATACACCGTAAGAAGTAACGTTTTTCACAACACCTTCTAATACTTGTCCTTTTTCTAATTGACCAATGATTTCTTTTTTCTGAGCTGCAATATCAGCTTCGATAAGTGCTTTGTGCGATACTACAACATTTTTAAATTCGTGGTTTATTTTTACCACTTTGAATTCCATGTTTTTATCAACATATTGATCGTAATCTCTAATTGGCTTAACGTCAATTTGAGATCCTGGTAAGAATGCTTCGATACCGAAAACATCTACAATCATACCACCTTTAGTTCTACATTTTACTAAACCAGTAACAATTTCTCCAGAGTCATGTGCGTCATTTACTCTTCCCCAAGCTTTAATTACACGAGCTTTACGATGAGATAACACCAATTGACCTGTTGAATCTTCTAATTTATCAACTAAAACATCAACTTTATCACCTACTTTTAATGCTGAATTATAACGGAATTCGTTTAAAGAAATTACACCTTCTGATTTTGAATTAATATCAATAATAGCTTCACGTTCAGTCATTCTCATAACTGTACCAACTAACATTTGTCTTTCTTCAACAAAACCTTCAATGCCTTCTAATTCTTTTTCAAAAGCAGCAATTTTTTCTTCGTCAACTGCCTCAATACCTTCTTCATATTTATGCCAATCAAATTCAGCTAAAAATACTTTAGGGTCTACTTTTGGTTCTTCAACAACAACAGCTTCTTCCTTTGCCTCTACTTCAACCTCAACTTTTTCTTCTTTAGCAGCTTTAACTTCTGCTTTTGGAGCTTCTGCTTTAGTTGCTTTTTCTTCTGCTTTATTCACTTCTTCTTTTTTTGAATCTGTATAATTACCCGCTAAATCTAAATCGCTTACTAAAATATAATAAAAAATAGCACGGTATTTGTTTTTATTAGATTTTCCCATTTTTTCACATACAGCAGTAATTGCCGCATCTAATTTTTCTGAATCTTCTAAACCATGCTTTTTAATTAAGAAATTTTTCTTAACTGTTAATACTTCAGATGCATCAGAACAAGAAACTACTTCTGCATCTTTTTTAAAAATTGAAGGTCCTAAACCTTTTACTACTTTTGTAAATAAATCTTTTTCAAAATTCACTCCTAATTTTTCCATCTCTGCGATGTAAAATTCAATTTTTTCTTCTGTTTTAGTCATTTGACTATTTATTTTGTATCTTATTGTTATTTAGATTATTAAGCAGTAAATAACACTAAGAGATTATTAAAATTTTCTAAATTATCTTCCTTTTCTAATCTATTACTGCGAAAAGGTTTGCAAAATTAGTTAATATTTTGGTCTTGAACAAGATAATTGACTAAAAATAGAGAAGGAAAAAAGAAATGAAAAAGGAAAATTAATTACATAGTTTGGCTTTGTAATAGAAAACTCGTAAATAATTCGGGTTAAAACTGTACTTTTTACAAAAAAAAACATTAATTCAACTTAAACACACAAATAACATATCGTATTTGTGCGTTTTTTGATTAATTTATCAATAAATTATCTAATGTTTTTTCTATCAATTTACTGGATGGTCGCTGTGCATTTGCATCAATAATATTCCCTTCTTTATCAATTAATATAAAACGAGGAATACTTCTAATACCATATTCTTTAATAAAGCTTGACCTCCAAGCATTATCTGCATATAATTGTACGCCTTTCATATTTCTGCTTTTAATCATACGCTTCCAAGCTAACTTAGCTTGCTCCGCATCATTTTTATAACCTCTACCATTATCTACCGATATACTAACAAACTCGATTTTTTTATTTTTATACTTTTCTGTCAGCTTTTTTAAAGCAGGAATTTCTCTTTTACAAGGTCCACACCAAGTTGCCCAAATATCTATATAGACAAACTTTCCTTTAAAATTATCTAAAGATGTTTTTCCGCCTTTATAGTTTTCGTAATTTACAAATTTAGGCGAAACATTTCCTTTTTTGAATTTTAACAAGTCTTGATGCTTCTTAGCGTAATTTATTTTTAAATATTCAATAAATTTATTGTTTCTATTAACTTCATTACTTCTTATTGTAGAATCAACATTCTTTATTGCTAATAAATCATTGAATTTTCGTTCTACACTTTTAAGTTTAGCATTGAATTCTTTTGGATTTAACTTAAAAAAAGAACTGTAATTATTTAAATTTTCTTCTTTATTTACCTTCTTTTTATTAAACAAATACTCTGTTGTTCCAGAACCGCTACCTGTAAATTGTATTGTTTTATTAAAATTTGTGTAATCGTATTGTAAATTTAATTCACCTCCATTTTTAATGTAAATTTCAACTTCATTTTTACCATCTGTAAATCTATACTTGCCTGAATTAATTAAATGTAAGGTGTCCGAAAAACTGCCATCTAACTCAACATCAATTCGTTTATCTACAAGCTTGTTTGATACATATATAGTTTCTGTATCGTTTTTCGCTATTAAACCTTTTATAGTTATGTAATTACTATCTTGCTTATTACCACACGAAATAATTGTAAAAACAATTAATACAGCTACTATTATTTTTTGAAACATACTACTTTAATAATTTAGTTAATAGTTCTTTTGTTTGTGGATTTGACGGTCGTGACATTTTATCGTTTACGACATTACCTTTTGGATCAATTAATATAAAACGTGGTATTGAATTTACTTTATAAGCTTTTATAAATGAATCGTTTTGAATTGCAAACAATTGAATTCCACCCATTTTTTTATCAGCTATCATTTTTTTCCATTTACTCTTAGCATTTTCACGATCGATTGAGATACTTACAAAATGTATTTTTTTACCTTTAAATGCTTCTTCTAATTTTTGCAAGTGAGGAATCTCACCAAGACAAGGTCTACACCAAGTTGCCCAAATATCTATATAAACATATTTTCCGCTTAAATCTTTCAACGATGTTTTACCACCTGAAAAATTTTCATAATTGTTAAACTCTGGTGATTTTTTTCCGTTAAATGAACTGGTAGACGAATTATTAGTTCTTGATTGCCCTTGATTGTATTGCTTATCTAACATTGCTGGTAAACCTGCTAATGCTTTTTCTTCTTCTTTATAAAACGAGTCATCAATATTATTATGTTTTTTGAGCAAGGCAGTCAATTCGCTAACTATCATAGAAGATTTAGCTTTAAAGTCCGCTTCTTTCATTTGAAACAATTCTTTTACATTGATTTTACTTTGCCATAATGTTTTTTCTGCCAAATAATTATTCGTTTCACTTCCGTTACCTGAAAATTTTATAGACTCGATAAAGTTATCAATATTTGCATTTAACTTTATATCATCGTTATTTTTCAAATATATACGTATTGGTTTTTTAACTGAAAATAAAAAAAGGTCTCCTTTCTCGTTTAAATGAAGTGTGTCTGAAAAAGTACCGTCATCATTTAAAACAATAGTCTTAGCATAACCAGTTCGCCCTTTAATCGTAATTTTTTTTACATTGGCATTTTTAATAGTTCCAGATATTTTTGCATAATCTTTTGGAGCATCTTCTTTGCAAGAAGTTAAAAATGTAATTAATAATATAATACTAAGTAAACCTATTTTTTTCATCACTTCAGTTTATTAAATGTTATTTTAAAATTTTATTGAATAGCGCTGTTGTTTTAACACTTGATGGTCTTGATGCGTTCGCATCTACAATATTTCCGCTTGGATCTATCAAAATAAAACGAGGAATACCATTAATTTCGTATTGTGTTACAAAATCAGACTTCCATGCTTTATCTGCAAACAACTGAATTCCACCCATTTGTTTTTCTTTTATCATTTTTTTCCAGCCATCTTTAGAAAGTGCTAAAGAATTGTCTTTATAACCTCTACCATTATCAACTGAGATACTTACAAATTCAATGTTTTTATCGTGATATGCCTTTTCTAACTTTTGCAAGTGTGGAATTTCAGCTTTACAAGGTCCACACCATGTAGCCCAAACATCAATATACACATATTTACCACGCAAATCTTTTAACGAAGTAACGCCACCTTTAAAATTTTCATAATTAATAAACTCTGGAGATGGTTTACCAATCAATTTAGCATAACGATTTTTTTCTTTTTTCATTTCGTAATAGCTTTTAAGCATTTGCTTTTCATTAGCTGCAAAGCTTTCTTTTTCTGCTTTTACTAAATTAGCAGCAACTCCTTTTTCTTTTGCTAAAACATTTTCAAATTGAGTCGTTATTTCTTTTGCTTTTGCTTTAAATTCTGTTTCATCAAGCTCAAATAAATTAGATGAATATGCTTTTTCTGAAAAAAGTGATTTTTTAGCTAAATAATTATTATTAACCATTCCTTTACCTGTGTATTTTATAGTCTCATCAAACTCTTTTGTGTCTAAAGTCAATTTTAAATCATCTCCATTTTGTAAATAAACTGATGTAAACTCATTGCCGTCAGAAAAAGTAAATAATGCACCATCATTTTTAACGTGTATTGTATCTGAAAAAACACCTTCTTTAGATATTTTAATTTCTTTTTTATAACCATCGGTAGATATTGAACCATTCTTACCAAAATGATTTGTGATTATTCCAGAAAATGTAGCGTAATTTTGTGGTTTTTTATTACATGAAAATAATGAAACTATTAATGCGAAAATAAATACTTTTTTAATCATCATAATATTATTTAGTTAGGTATTGGCAAATATAGTATTTAAATTTTTAATTTTTAAGCTTCAACAAACACATTTGGCTTTGATATTTGGTCTTTTAATAAAATTACATCTCAAAAAATTAGTTTTATTAAAAATTTAATTTATATTTGATATTCCCCTTTTATTGTTAATTGAACTTATGAGATATATAATTATTTTTATACTATTGTTCTTTATAAATACGAGTTTTTCACAACAAACAAGTAAAAAACCCAATTATAAAAGGATAAAAAAAAACATTAAGAAGAAAAATTCTAATCTTTACTACTACGCTTTATTTAAAAAGTTCAACAATACAAATAGAGCAATGACCTTAGAAGAAAAAAGACATTTGTATTTTGGCTATATTTTTCAAAAAGAGTATGCTCCTTTTGGCTTTAATAAATACAAAGACAGCCTAAATTTATACGCTCGTAAAAAACTTACAAAAAAAACAATTACAAAAATGCTCTTTTTTATAGAGTATATATTAAGTAAAAAACCCTTTGATTTAAAAGTTTTGAAATACCAAGCTTATCTTTATAAAAAAAGTAAAAACAATATTGGATATGCCACAACAAAAAAGAAAATAATGTTAGTTAAAGATGCTATTTTATCTACTGGTAATGGTCGAAGCTCTGAAACTGCATACCATGTAATTTACAGAGATCATGAACTGGATATTTTTAAGTTATTGAAAATAAAATTTAACGGCACTCGAAAAACCATTGACAAATTTAGAATTGAACGACTATATGCCAAACCAAATAACCAAAACATTAAAGGTTTGTTTTTTAATGTTAAAGCATTTAAATTGAATTTAAAGTCGAAAAAACAGCTCTTCATTTTTTAATTTAACAAATCGGTTAATTTTTTAAATTCAGTTTTTGCATTTTTACCATTATATAGTATTTGATAAACCGTGTCTAAAATTGGTGTTTTTGTATTATTCTCTTTTTTTATTTTGTATGCTGATTTTGTTGCATAATAACCTTCTGCAACCATACTCATTTCCATCATTGCTGATTTTACTGTGTAACCTTTACCAATCATATTACCAAACATTCTGTTTCTACTAAAAACAGAATAGCCTGTAACCAACAAATCACCCAAATAAGCTGAATGATTAATGTTTCGTTTCATTTTATGTTGTTTTTTAACAAAATTTTTCATTTCTCTAATAGAGTTACTCATCAATACAGCTTGAAAATTATCTCCATAACCTAAACCATGTGCAATACCTGCAGCAATTGCATAAATATTTTTAAGCATTGCAGCGTATTCTGTACCAATTACATCATTACTCAGTTTTGTTTTTATAAAATCACTTGACAATAAATTTGCCATTGCTTGCGCTTTCTTTTTATCTGCACTTGCAATTGTTAGGTAAGACAATCTACCCATTGCTACTTCTTCGGCATGACAAGGACCAGTTATTACACCAATATCATTAAATGGAATATCTAAATGTTTTATAAAATGATTACCAACGACCAAACCTGTTTCTGGCACAATACCTTTAATAGCAGAAAAAATAATTTTTCCTTTTAAACTTGTTGTTATTTTATCTAATTCGCCTTTTACAAATGCTGAAGGAATGGCAAAAATTAAATAATCGGCATAATTAACCAATTCATTAATATCATTACTTAATTTTAATTGTTTTGGATTAAATTCTGCTGCACTTATATAGGTTGGATTATTTCCATTACGTTTAATATGTTCTATGTTATATTCGCTTCGCATATACCAACCAACTTGGTCTAAGTTTTCGCATAACATTTTTACAATTGCAGTTGCCCAAGAACCACCGCCAAAAACTGCTACTTTTATATTTGATTTCATTTTAGTACTGTTTTTTAGTTATTACAATTTCAATTTATTTTAAGATAAACTGTACTGTTTCTCTACTTATTTGCTGCAACAAAATTACTTTAGTTGCTTTTACTTTCTCTATTGATTTTTTATCGAAATGTCTAATTGTTAGCAAAGTAGTTTTATTATTGTATTTAACTTTATATTTTGCATTTAAAATTAATAAAAAATGTGCTAATTGATTGAATTTATCTTCTAAACACACAGAAAAACTTATAGCTGTATTTTGTATTAAGTTCACTTTTAATTTGTGCTTGTGTAATAATTCAAAAACTTCACTAATATTTTTTTCCATCATAAACGAAAAATCACGTGTTGCAATTGATATTAATATTTGATTCTTTTTTACGATATAGCAAGGCAATACAGGTTCTAAATCGATACTTCTACCTATAACTGTCCCTTTTTTTAATGGATCTATAAACGATTTTACAAAAAGCGGAATTTCTTTACTCTGTAAAGGTTGCAATGTTTTAGGGTGAATTACAGAAGCTCCATAAAAAGCCATTTCAATTGCTTCTCTATATGAAATTTTTGACAGCAATTTTACCTCATCATACAATTGCGGATCTGCATTTAAAACTCCTGCTACATCTTTAAAAACAGTTACACTTTTTGCATTTAAACAATATGCAAAAATTGCAGCAGTATAATCGGAACCTTCTCTACCTAAAGTAGTTGTATTACCAAATTGATCACTTGCAATAAAACCTTGTGTAATTATTAATTTAGAAGTATTATTAAGTTTTTGTATGTTTTTATTAGTTGTTGTCCAATTTACATTTGCTTCTCTATAATTTCCATCCGTTTTAATGTGTTTTTTTGCATCAACCCAAGTGTTTTTTACGCCATTATGATTTAGATAAGCACTAATTATTTTTGTGGACAGTATTTCTGCTAAAGAAACAACTTGGTCATAAACATAATTGTAATCTTTGTTTTTATTATTTATAAAATAGGAAGACAAGCCTATAAAAACCAATTCTATTTCTTTAAAAATAGGAAGTGATTTATTTTGAAATAGATTGTTTAAAATTAATTGATGAAAACTCATAACCTCATCAATATACTTTGATAAATTTCCTTTATTATTTATATAAGAATCAACTATTTTTTCAAATGCATTGGTCATTTTCCCCATTGCTGATACAACGAGTAAAACATCTAAACTTTTGGTTTTTTTAAGAACGCTAATTACGTTTTTTACTCCATTTGCATTTTTAACCGATGCGCCACCAAATTTATAAACTTCCATCAAGGTTACTTCTTGTTAATAAATTTTGATAGCTGTTGCTCGTTCATCTGAACAATTTTCCAGTCATCAAATACTGTTGCGCCAGATTTTTTATAGAAATTAATTGCATTAATATTCCAATCTAAAACTGCCCATTCTACCCGTTTTACTTTTTTAGAGTTTGCATATTCTAAAAAATGTTTATACAATGCTTTACCTATTCCTAAATTTCTATATTCTTTTTTTACAATTAAATCTTCTAAATGTATGCTTACACCTTTCCATGTAGAAAACCTTGGATAGAACAAAGTCATGCCAATAATTTTATTGTTCATTTCTGCTACAAAAATTTTGAATGAAGGTTTTTCTTTAAAGCCTTCTGCTTTTAAATATTCTGCATCAATAATAACAGCATTGGGTTCATTCTCAAAAATAGCCAATTCTTTTATTAAATCTAATACAGCGTGCATATCATCTTTACTAGCATCTCTAATAATATATTTTTTAATATTAGTCATTATATAGTTTTTTATAATCTTCTTTAACATACCAAGCTACTCGTATGTTTTCATAAGGAAAAACACCAACTTCTTTTAATGCTTCAATTTTTTCTACTTCAAATTTACTAATAGACGATTCTACTTTAGAATAATCATTATCGTATGCATGCTTAAACAATCCGTTTAACAATGAGGTTCCGATACCTTTTGCTCTATGCTTTTTATCAACATAAACTTGATCGACTATAAGCGATTTTCCGCTACATGTACAATACGCTTCGTAAAAAGACATAAACCCAAAAACCTCATTATCAATCAAGACTACCATAACATTGATTTTAGGCTTTGTTGAAAAAGCTGCACTCATCAACTTATAAACGTCTTGTTTTAAATCTGTCTTGGTTTCAATTGCTAAATTCTTTACACATTCAAATACATCTGGCAATTCGTATGATTTAACCAACCTAACCTCAAAGGCTTGCTTTTTATTAAAAATAGTTAGATGTTTTTTTAAATTTTCATTAGATATATTTAGTATCAATATATCTTTGTTTATAAAAACACCTGCTTTTTCTTCTACAGCAACCAGCTTTTCGTCTTTTAAACTTATAGCCCATTTAATTAAAAAGCTATTGTTAGCAAAAGCAACATCGATAACTTTTGAAAATAAAAAAACAGAAACACCTATATTTCGATATTCTTTCTTAACAAACACCTCTAAAATATTAATTGATGGTCCTGAGGTTATATTATACGAATGTGTATAACCACAATAACCCAAAATATTTTCTTGAAATTCTGCTATAAAAAAATGAACAATAGAATCATTGCCAAAACAATCATTTATAAAGCTTTCTAAAGAATTTGTGAATTTACTATTTCGAATATTCACTTCTTCTTGATACAATGTAATCATTTCATAAATAATAGCTGCATCATTAACATTTGCATTTCTAACGGTAAAACTCATAAATTAACTATTAATAAAATTACACAAAGCTTGATATTCAATTCTCACTATTCTAACACCATCTTGTCGTTTTGCACCTAACTCATTACATAATTTTATATGGTTTTTATCAAAATCTGACACTAAAAATGATATTTTATTGTACTGATTTATTTTTGCATGATGTACTAATTGCTTGTACAAAAGGCTTTCAAAATCACTACCTTTATATTCTTCTTTCACAAACGAATCGGCTATATTTAATGTTTTTTGATCCATAATAGAATATGCATCACAAAATAATATATACCCAATTATTTTATCGTTAAACTCTAAAACAAAAGTTCCATACAATGGCGCTTCTGAAAAACCATCTGCAATAATATCGTTAATTGTTAACGTTGTAAAAACACCTTTTTCTAAATTAGATTGAGCCATTAACAGCATGATATTATAAGCATCGTTTTGAACTCCTTCTCTAATAAAAATATCGTCTTTAAGAATTAAATCATCATCAACATCGCCGTAAATAACTTCTTTATTTATTGAAAAAGCACTTGTGGTTTCTAATATTTTTGCACCTGCTCTTTCGTAAAGTAATTTTAAACTGGGAAAACCTTCGTTATAAGCCCATTCTAATTGTTTAATTTTTTTATCATTTGCATATTCTAAATTTTTCGAAAACAAAGACAAACCTATCCCTTTATTCTTATATGCTTTTGTAACAAATACCTCTTCTATAATCATTGACTTACCATAACGTGAATATGCTGTATGATAGATTGAAAAGCCTATTATTTCTTCTCCTAATTCTGCTACAAAAAGATTAAAATATTCTTTATTTGAAAAACCATCTCGAATTAAATCGTAAATAGTAATTTCTGACTCTATTTTATATTCAATAACTGATAACTCTTGAATTAATTCTAAAACCTGTGCTAAATCGTTAAGTTCCCCTTTTCTTATAATAAAACTCATTCTTTTATTTTTGACATCCCACAAATTTAACGATATTTGTAAAATAAATTATCATTTTATGAAAAAATATAGCACACTAGGAGAATTTATCATCAATAATCAAAAACATTTTAAAGGCTCGTCTGGTGAATTATCAAGATTATTAAATGCTATTAGACTTGCTGCCAAAGTAGTAAACCACCAAGTAAACAGAGCTGGTTTAGTTGATATTTTAGGTAATGCTGGCGAGGTAAATATACAAGGAGAAGAACAACAAAAATTAGATGTTTATGCCAATGAAATATTTATGCATACATTAATTAATAGAGAAATTGTTTGTGGAATTGCAAGTGAAGAGGAAGATGATTTTGTGGCTATAAAAGGCAATAATGGTAAAAATGACAACAAATATATTTTATTAATGGATCCTTTAGATGGTTCTTCAAATGTTGATGTTAATGTATCTGTTGGAACAATATTTTCAGTTTACGAACGAATTACGCCTGAAGGACAACCTGTTACAAAAGATGATTTTTTACAGAAAGGCAACAAACAAGTTGCTGCTGGCTATGTTGTTTACGGCACCTCTACAATGATAGTTTACACCACTGGTAATGGCGTAAATGGTTTTACATTAAACCCTGCAATTGGCACTTTTTATCTTTCGCACCCAAATATGAATTTTCCTAAAAAAGGAAATATTTATTCTATTAATGAAGCTAATTACATTCATTTTCCGCAAGGCGTTAAAGACTACCTTAAATACATTCAAAAACAAGTTGAAAAAGGACACAAATACACTTCGCGCTATATTGGTTCTTTGGTGTCTGACTATCATAGAAATATGATAAAAGGTGGCATTTATATTTATCCACAAAGCACCAATAACCCTAAAGGAAAATTGCGCTTATTATACGAGTGCAATCCGATGGCATTTTTAGCGGAACAATCAAATGGAATGGCAACCGATGGTTACCAACGAATTATGGACATTAAACCAACTGAATTACACCAACGTGTGCCATTTTTTTGCGGAAGTAAAAACATGATGACTAAAGCCGCTGAATTTATGAGCAATTATGCTGGTGACGCAATGTATTAACCCGAATATTTTACAACTTACTCAATCAAAAAAAACCTTTTCATTTAAAATGAAAAGGTTTTTTGCACTCTATGAAAAAGAAAAGTAATAATTATTTAATAATATGTATAATTCCCCAAAAATACATATCTAATTATTACATCTCAAAGATACTACAAATTAAAGATGTACAGCTCGTTAATATTTTTTCGTGTCTTTTAAATATATATCCGTTAAAAAAAATCACTTTTTATCTAAAAATTTATTTATTATCGATACTTTTCGTGCAGAAACAGGAACAGTTATATGGTCATTTAAATAAATAAGACGCGTTTTACTATCGAATTTATTGATAAATTTTGTATTAACAAAATAAGATTGATGTGCTCTAATAAATTGGCATTCGGTTAATTTTTTTTCAAATTCTTTTAATGGTTTTGAAGCAACGTGCTTTTTACCGTTCAACATAAAAAAAGTGGTATAACCTTTACTTGACTTGCAGTATAGTAAATTTTTCACTTCAATTATTTGAGTTTCGTTTATAAAATTAAGTGTTATTGTTTGGTTTTGTAAGGTTATTTGGCTTTGAAGTTTAGCTTCATTTTGCAACAAAAAAACTTTATCAATTGCCGCTTCTAACTCATCAATATCAATTGGTTTTAATATATAATCAACTGCTCCTGCTTTAAGTGCTCTAATTGCATAATTATCATACGAAGTAATAAATATTGTATAAAAATTTAAGTGTTTTGTTTTTTCTAAAAACTCAAAAGAGTTGCCGTCTAAAAGTTTTATATCTAACAATACTAAATTTGGCTGTAATATTTCAACCATTTTTACAGCCCTATTTATCGTAGTAAATTCACCTACAACTTCTGTATTTTTATTAAAACTATCTAAAAACGAAACAATTCCTTTTCTAATATAAAACTCATCTTCAACAATTACTATTTTAAGCATTTTTAATAATTTTATATGGCAAAATCAACACTACTTCAACTCCTTTTTCTCCAATTTCCTTTCTATCTTTAACGACCATACTTGCCTGTTGTTTAAATTCAGCAGCATACAATTCTAAACGCTCTTTTATTATTGTAGATGAAATGGAAGTTTTATCTTTTGTTTTTAATGTATCTTCTCTATAACCTTCACCGTTATCTGTAATTACACATTGCAGTTTAGAGTCTATCATTTTAAAATTAATTGACAGTATATAATTTTTATTCAATGCTATAAAAGCATGCTCAAAAGAGTTTTCTACTATGGGTTGTAAAATCATTGGCGGAATATAAATTTCTTCAACAATTACCTCATTATCAATCGTTACATTATACACACATTGCAAATCTTTATTACTCATATTTCGCAATAAGATGTAATTTTCAATAAAAACCAGCTCGGTTTCTAAATTAATGGTTTCTTCTCTTGATTTTTCTAACACAACACGTAATAGTCTTGAAAATTTAGAAATATAACTTTGTGCTTTGTTAAATTCTTTTTGTAAAACAATACCTTGTAAAACGGACAGTGAATTAAAAATAAAATGAGGCTTCATTTGTGAGTAAAGTAATCGTTGTTCTAAATTAATTTTTTGATTTTTAACAGACAGCCTTTTTAACCTTGACCTATAAGCAACTGTACTTAATGTTATTATCACTGATAATGCAAGCAAAAAACCATATAATACATTTTTATATGTAGTGTTTAATTGATCATTCACTTTTTTTATTTTTTTATTTAATTCTAATTCTTTTTCTACACTTAATAGTTCTTCAGATTTAAATTTATATTTTAATTTTAAATCTTCTAACTTATTAATTGATTCAATATTAATAATTGAATCGTAGTACTTTTTATAATCCATATGGTATTCTAATGCTTTTTTGTATTCTTTTTTTTCAGAATAAATATTTGCCAATACTCTTGCAACATCTTTCTGTTGATTTAATAAAGAATACTTATTTACTATTACTTCACTTTTTTTTATGAATTTATAGGCTAAACTATATTTTTCTTGTTTAAAATACAATTCACTAACAGCTATATATAATGTACTCAAACTTGTCGGGTTTTTAAGCCGTTTATTTATTTTTATTGCTTCCGAGTAATAATAGTATGCTTTTTTATATTTCTTTATTTTACATTGAAGAATACCCATAAAATAATACGATTCTGATAGTAAAGCATCATCATTATTTTTTATTGATAACGCTATAGACTCTTTGTATAATGCATTTGCTTTTTTATACTTTTTTTCTTCAATATAAATACCACCCATATTGTTTAATGTAACTAACATATACTTATAATTTTCATTTTTTCTATGAATTTCTAATGCTAAATTATAGTATTTTAACGCTTCTTTTAATTCATTTTTATTGTCTAATATAATGCCTACGTTATTATAGGCATTTGCCATAATAATTTTATCATTAATTGTTTTATTAGCCTCTATTGCTTTATAAAAATATTCTAATGCTTTATCGTAATTACTTCCATAAAAAAGAATAACTCCTTTATTGTTTATACATTTTGCAACACCTAACTTATTGTCTGTTTTTTTAAAATATGATAAGGACGTGTCGTTCTTCTCATCTGCTTTATCTAATTTAAATTCTATTGTATATACTTTTGATAATACGTAACTAGCTTCTGCTTTTCCATTTAAGTAAGTTAGACTATCTGATATAATTAGCGCTTCATTAGCAAAATTAATTGCTAATTCTTTATCGTTCTGAAAAAGATTTGACGCTATTTTATTTAACAAGTCTACACGTACAGTATCTCTTTGTAAATTATTTTTCAATAATACATTTAAGCTGTCCAATTTTTTATTTTGTGCGAAAATTGAAACAAAACTTATTAAAACTAATAAATTAAATATTTTCATATGGCAAAATACTGTTATTATATTAAATATCGCATCAAACTACAAATACCTTTCTTTAAGAATTTCTAAATGATGTAATGAATGACCACTAATAATAAACCCAACTGCTCTTACCGATAAATTTAAACTACTTGCCGTGCCAACTCTAAGTAACAACTCTGCATTAAAATTGGTAAACATTACAATAATTGATTTTCTAACTAAGTCATATTCTTTTAAAAGATCTTTATACGGAATTTCATTAGCGTTTGAATTTGCTACAAATTCATTTTCATTAAATGGCAATAAGTTAGCTGTATCGTTACGAGAAATTCGCAAAGCTCTATACGCCATAATACGCTCTGTATCTATTATATGACTTAGAAGTTCTTTAACAGTCCATTTTCCTTTTTCATAAGCATATAATTGCTTTTCATCTGAAATATTAGAAAAAGCTTTATAAACCTGATTAAAACTATGCTCCAACGTTTTAACAATTCCCATTTCTACTTTTAAAGCTTTTGATATGTATGTTTTAAAAAAAGGTGAATATTCGTTATTTTGTAATTTCATATTTAAAATATTTTAGGATTGTAATTTTCAGGATATTTTGCACTAATATCTTTATAAAAATCTTGAATTTTAATCATATCATGTTCAAAATTATCGGTCAAATCTAACAATTTACCAACGCCTGCAATTCTATTTTTATAATCTAAAAAACCTAAAGCAACTGGTACTTTTGCTTTTTGGGCAATGACGTAAAAACCTTTTCGCCATCTTTTAACATTTTTTCTTGTTCCTTCTGCTGGCACCAATAAGATAAAACGTTCTTTTTCTAAAAACGTTTTTACCGAAATATCGACAAGTTTGTTGTTTTTACCTCGCGTTACACCAATACCTCCAAATTTCTTTATAAAATAACCTTGAATACCTTTTGTCCAATCGTCTTTAATAAAAAACTTAGCATTTACACCTTCTTTCCAATAAAATGCCATTGCAAAAAGCAAATCCCAATTTGAAGTGTGTGGCGCTGCTATCATTACACATTTATCAACAATACATTCTTTTTTATAATCAGTTTTCCATCCAAAAATAAATAATATGAATTTACCTACTACTTTTTTCATTCTTAATTGATATTTATAGCCGTTTTTATTGTAATAATTACAGCTTATTGTTTTTGAAAATATTTTAAAATATTCTTTATAATTTTTGGACCTTCATAAATAAAACCTGTAAAAACCTGCACTAAATCAGCGCCATTTACTAATTTGTCTTGCGCATCTTTACCGTTAAATATACCGCCTACTCCAATTATTACAAACGCTTTATTTGATTTTTCAGATAAAAAACGAACCACTTCGGTTGCTCTATCAGCAACTGGTTTACCACTTAAACCGCCAATTTCTTTGATGTTTTTAAGTGATTTTAAACCTTTTCTATCAATCGTAGTATTACTAGCTATAACGCCATCAATTTTAGTTTCTTTAACAATATCAATAATATCGAGTAATTGTTCGTTCGTTAAATCTGGTGCTATTTTTAATAATATTGGTTTTGGTTTTTCTTTTTTTAAATTTATTACTTGCAGTGTATTTAACAATTTAGACAATGGTTTTTTATCTTGCAAAGCTCTTAAATTTGGTGTGTTTGGAGAACTGACATTTACTACAAAATAGTCTACAAAATCAAATAATTTATTAAAGCATATTACATAATCATCTACTGCATTTTTATTTGGTGTTGTTTTATTTTTACCAATATTTCCACCAATAATAATAGTTGATTTTACTTTTTTTAATCGCTCAACAACTGCATCTGCACCATCGTTATTAAAACCCATTCTGTTAATAATGGCTTGATCTTTTTTTAATCGAAATAATCTTTTTTTAGGATTGCCAATTTGCGGCTTAGGCGTTACTGTGCCTATTTCTATAAAACCAAAACCAAAAGCAGCTAATTCATCAATTAAAACTGCATTTTTATCAAAACCAGCCGCAAGACCAACAGGGTTTTTAAAATTAAGTCCTAATATGTTTTTATTTAACTCACTTTTTTTAACAGCGTAGCAATTCGTAACTATTTTCTTAACAAAGGGAATTCTAAACACTCCTTTTAATAATGAAAACGTAAAGTGATGTACCTTTTCTGGGTCAAAATTAAATAATATTGGTCTAATTATTTTTTTGTACATAACTTTTTGGTCGTTAATCTTTGGTCGTTGGTCTTGGTTCGTGTTTCTTGGCTAAAATAAAACGACCAAAAACTATCGTAATTCTGCTTTTAGTTGTTTTTCAAAATTGGCTTGTAATTTTTTCATTATTCCATCAATCTGTTTTTCTTCTAAGGTCTTATTTTTATCTTGTAATAAAAAGCTAACAGCGTATGATTTTTTTCCTTTTGGAAGTTTATCACCTTGATAAACATCAAACAAATCAACGTCTAACAATAATTTTTGCTCTGTTTGTTTTGCTATATTATAGATTTCTTTAAACTGCACTTTATTATCTATTAACAAAGCTAAATCGCGTTTAACAATAGGGAATTTAGGCAAACTATTTACTTTAAAATTGCCTTTTTTCATTACCAAAAGTAAATTTTCCCAATTAAAATCAGCAAATAATACAGGTTCTTTAATTCCAAAATTCTTTAATATTTTAGCATTAACAACACCAAATTCTACTAATTTAATTTTTCCTTTTTGAAGATTAATCCCTTCCGAAAAAATATCATTTTTAACAGGTGTTGTTTTTAAATTTTCTAAACCCAAACGTTCTAAAATAGTTGCAACAATACCTTTAAAATAGAAGAAATCGGATTTTTGTTTTGCATTACTCCAATTATCTTTATATCGATTACCCGTTACAAATAAGGTAAGGTGTTTATTTTCTTCGTACTTATCGTTGTATTTATGGTAAGTTTTACCAAATTCAAAAAACTTAATGTTTTTATTTTTTCTATTAATATTAAAAATAACTGCTTCTAAACCACTAAACAACATAGATTGACGCATAACAGATAAATCATTACTTAGCGGATTTAATATCTCTACATTAAATTCAGCTTTTAAATCATCTGACAATGCTACATATTGAGGCTTTGTTAATGAATTAGCCATGGTTTCAGAAAAACCTTGTGCTGTTAATTGGTTAGCAATAATATTTTCAATAGTATTAGAATCGTACTTATCAAAATAAGGAATAGAAGTATTTACTTTATCAGAAATTTTCACATTATTATACCCATAAACTCTCAAAATTTCTTCGGCAATATCTGCTTCACGTTGCACATCTACTCGGTATGCTGGCACTGTTAACCCTAAACCAGAAGCAGTAATGCTATTAATTTTAATATCTAACGAAGCTAAAATATTTTTGATGGTGTTTTCTGGTATTTTATCACCAATTAATCTATAAATATTGGCATATGAAATCAACACTTCAAAATCTTCCATTTTTTTAGGGTACACTTCTACAATATCTGAAGATATTTTTCCACCAGCAACTTGTTTAATTAACAAAGTGGCTCTTTTCAAAGCATATTTTACCATATGTGGATCGATTCCTCTTTCAAAACGAAAAGATGCATCTGTATTTAATTGATGACGCTTTGCCGTTTTTCTAACAGAAACCGGATTAAAATAAGCCGATTCTAAAAACACACTTGATGTATTATTAGAAACACCTGATTTTTCTCCTCCAAAAACACCAGCAATACATAAAGGATTGTTTTCAGCATCACAAATCATTAAATCATCTTGATACAATTCACGTTCAACGCCATCTAATGTAATAAACTTAGTACCTGCTTCTAAAGTGGTAACATTAATTTTATTGCCTTTAATTTTAGAAACATCAAAAGCGTGTAAAGGCTGCCCTATATCGTGCATTACGTAATTAGTAACATCAACAATATTATTTATTGGTGTTAAACCAATTGCTTTTAACCTTGTTTTAAGCCATTTTGGAGATTCTTTTACCTCAACGTCATTAATAGTAACACCAACATATCTTGGTGCAAGTTCTGAATTCACCTTATCAACATCAACTTTTAGCGTTCTTTCATCTACATGAAAATCACTTACTAATTTCGGCATCAATTCTGCTTTAATTCCATTTTGCATTAAGCCTGCACGTAAATCTCGAGCAACGCCATAATGACTCATTGCATCTGCTCTATTTGGCGTTAAACCAATTTCAAAAACATGGTCTATTTCAATATTAAAAACTTTAGCCGCTTTAGTTCCTGGCAAAAGTGACTCTTCTAATACCATAATACCGCTTTTATCGTTACCAAGTCCCAATTCATCTTCACCACAAATCATACCGCTACTATCTTCGCCTCTTAATTTGCTTTTTTTTATTTTAAATGAACCTTTATCATCATACAAAACAGCTCCGATTGTAGCAACAGGTACTTTTAAACCAGCGGCAACATTATTTGCACCACAAACTATTTGCACAGGTTTATCTGTACCAATATCAACTGTAGTCACTTTTAATTTATCCGCATTTGGATGTTGCTCACAAGTAAGTACTTTACCAACAACAATACCTTCTAAAGCGCCTTTAATAGATTCTATTCGCTCTACACCTTCAACCTCTAAACCTAAATCGGTTAACAATTCACTTATGTAATTAACTTCTAAATCAATTTCTAAAAATTGCTTTAGCCAATTATATGATATTTTCATTTTATTATTTTAACAAATCAAATGCAAAGATAAGCAATACTTATTAAAAAATAGTCGCTAATTTATTATCATATTAATATAAAAATTTAGTAAATTGCGAATATTAAATTATAACTAATGTCAAAAACTATTACACGTTTATTCGATTTTCTTGATTATCAATTAAAAAACAAACCATTAGAGAAATCTTTAGTTACTAAAAAAGATGGCAAATGGGTTGCAACTTCTACAGAAGAATTTGTAAAGAAAGCAAATCAATTAAGTAGAGGTCTACTTAAATTAGGTGTAAAGCCAAACGATAAAATTGCGGTAATATCAAGCGCCAACAGAACTGAATGGAATATTTTAGATATTGCTATTTTACAAATAGGCGCACAAAATGTACCCATTTA
>Ga0256840_1000574_pt1 | contig 37253 bp, 35 predicted proteins | sample 355202metaG_FD_185969 | JGI IMG/M metagenome (GOLD analysis project Ga0256840, IMG submission 185969) | Hydrothermal vent microbial communities from Mid Atlantic Ridge, Atlantic Ocean - 355-202 | ecosystem: Environmental > Aquatic > Marine > Hydrothermal vents | place: Atlantic Ocean: Mid...
CACATTCAAGTAAGTGAATGGTAACTCACAAATAGGATGGAAGATGGGGATTGCAAGCCCCCTGCGGATTCAGGCCGAAATTGGCCTACTCCACCCGCTTGCCCGTTTCCCCGTCAAACACATGCAGCGCATCTTGCGGGATGTGGAGCTGCACAATGCCGCCCGCTTGCAGGCTCTGGACGCCCTCTAGCCGCAGCACCAGCGGCACGTTGGTATCACCCAAGTTGCCATGCACCAGCGTGTCGGCCCCGAGTTGCTCGACCACACGCACATGGAGCGGCACTTGGTTTTCGCCTTCGCCAAGGCCAAAATGCTCGGGGCGGATGCCGAGCTTTACGGCTTTGCCAGCGGCGCGGGGGGTGGGCAGGGTGATGGTGGAGCCATCGGGCAGGGTGAGGGTGGTGCCATCGGTGGACATCTGGCCGTCTATCAGGTTCATCGAGGGCGAGCCGATGAAGCCCGCAACGAAGGTCGAGGCGGGGCGCTCGTAGATCTCGATGGGGGAGCCGAGTTGCTCCACATAGCCGCCGTTGAGCACGGCGAGCTGGTCGCCCAGCGTCATGGCTTCTACTTGATCGTGGGTCACATAAACGCTGGTAATGCCCAGCTCGTGTTGCAGGTTTTTGATCTCTAGGCGCATTTGCACGCGCAGCTTGGCATCGAGGTTGGAAAGTGGCTCGTCAAACAGGAACACGGCTGGCTCTCGCACAATGGCGCGGCCCATGGCGACGCGTTGGCGTTGGCCGCCGGACAGCTCGCGCGGCAGGCGCTTGAGGTAATCGCCCAGCTCCAGAATTTTCGCGGCTTTGTTGACCCGCGCCTCAATCTCGGCCTTGTCGAGCTTTTGCAGCTTCAGCCCATAGGCCATGTTTTTATAAACCGTCATATGCGGATACAGCGCGTAATTCTGGAACACCATGGCGATGTTGCGCTGGCTTGGCTCCAGTTTGTTCACCACCGTATCGCCGATAGAAACCTCCCCCTCGGTGATGCTTTCCAGCCCCGCTATCATGCGCAGCAGCGTGGATTTACCGCAGCCTGAAGGGCCAACGATAACCACGAAATCACCGTCTTTTATTTCCCAGTCGATCCCGTGGATCACCTCGGTTTTGCCATAGGCTTTTTTTATGCCTTTTAGGGTAATATTCGCCATGACGGCCTCCTTATTTTTCGGTCTCTGTCAGGCCTTTGACAAACATTTTCTGCATCGAAAGCACCACGATAATCGGGGGCAGCATGGCCAGAAGCGCGGTCATCATAATCAGGTGCCAATCGGGGGCTTGCTCGGCGCTGTCGAGCATTTGCTTGATGCCCATAACAACGGTGAAATAGCCGCTATCGGTGGTGATAAGCAGCGGCCACAGGTATTGGTTCCAGCCATAAATAAACAGGATCACAAACAGTGCGGCGATATTAGTGCGGGACAGCGGGATCAGGATATCCCAAAAAAACCGCAATGGGCCAGCGCCATCTACGCGGGCGGCTTCGAGCATTTCGTCGGGGATGGTGAGAAACACCTGCCGGAACATGAATGTGGCAGTGGCCGAGGCGATAAGCGGCACTGACATGCCCCAATAGCTGTTGAGCATCCCAAGGTTGGCGACCACTTCAAAAGTCGGCAAAATGCGCACCTCGACCGGTAACATGAGCGTGATGAAGATCATCCAGAAAAAGCCCATGCGGAAGGGGAAGCGGAAGTAAACAATGGCAAAGGCCGACATCAGCGAGATGGTGATTTTGCCAACGGCGATCATCATCGCCATGATGAGCGAGTTGGCCATCATCAGCCAAACGGGGGTGGCATTGGAGCCGCCAACGCCGTTAAACAGCACGGTTTTGAGGTTGGTAAAAAACTGATCGCCGGGCCAAAGCGGCAGTGGCACTTGGGTCATCCGCGCGGCCTCATGGGTGGAGGCGACAAAGGTTATCCAGATCGGGAAGGCAACAACGGCCACGCCGAGGCTCAGGACGAGATAGGCGAGCGCGGTCACAAGGGGACGGTTTTCGATCATCAGTATTCAACCTTTCGCTCGATAAAGCGGAACTGAATCACCGTTATTACAATCACAATGCCCATCAAAATAACCGATTGCGCCGCCGATCCGCCCAGATCCAGCCCGATAAACCCGTCATTATAAACCTTGTAAACAAGGATTTCGGTGGCCTTGGCTGGCCCGCCTTGGGTGATGGCATGGATGATGCCGAAAGTGTCAAAAAACGCGTAAACGATGTTAACGACGAGCAGGAAAAACGTGGTCGGCGTAATCAGCGGGAAGATAATGGTCCAGAAGCGGCGCATCGGGCCAGCGCCATCAATGGCGGCGGCCTCTATCAGCGATTTCGGGATGCTCTGAATTGCGGCGACGAAAAACAGGAAGTTATAGGCGATCTGTTTCCATGTGGCGGCAAGCACCACCAGCAGCATGGCCTCGTCACCGTTGAGCTTGTGGTTCCAGTCATATCCGACGGTATTGAGGGCGTAGGCGAAAATGCCCAGCGTTGGGTCAAACATGAAAACCCAGAGCGCGCCGGCCACAACGGGGGCCACGGCATAGGGCCAAATCAGCAGGGTTTGGTAGGCCATTACGCCCTTCGCGATCCGGTCGACCATGGCGGCCATGACCAGCGCAATGCCCATCGCCATACCCGCCACCGAAAGCGAAAATATAGCTGTGCGGTAAAAGGAGGCGAGGTAGTATTTGTCATTAAAGAGGTAAGCAAAGTTTTCGAACCAGACAAATTCGGAGCTAAAGCCGAAGGCGTCTTCAATCAGGAAAGACTGGTAAAGCGCTTGGCCAGCGGGCCACATGAAAAAAACCAGCGTAACCGCTATTTGCGGGGCTACCAGTAGGAAGGGCAGTAAAGAAGGCCCGAAATGAACGCGTTTTAGCATATGTCCCCCTAAGGATGGCCCCCCGCCGTAATGGCGGAGGGCCAGTTGGCTTTAGCGATTGGCGCGGGCAAATTTGGCCAGCAGCGCATTGCCGCGTGCCACAGCTTCGTCCATGGCCTCACGGGCGGTTTTGTCACCGGCCCAGAGCGCTTCCATTTCTTCGTTGATCACATCACGGATCTGCACGAAGTTACCAAAACGCAAACCACGCGAATTGGGTGTTGGCGCATTCAGGCTCAGCTCTCTAATCGCTGTGTCTGTGCCGGGGTTTTCGTCATAAAAACCTTGCTCACGAGACAGATCGGAAGCGGCTGTGGTAATTGGCACATAGCCGGTTTCCTGATGCCACCATGCCTGCACCTCTGGGGTAGACAAGAAGTTCATGAAGGCCGCAACGCCGGGGTAGTTGGCCTCTGGCTTGCCGCGTAGCACCCAAAGGGTCGCGCCGCCGATGATCGAGTTTTGCGGGGCGTCTGCCACATCTGTGTCGAGCGGCAGCATGGTTTGGCCGAAGTTGAACTCGGACTGGGATTTAACCGAGCCGTAATAGGCCGAGGAGTTCATCCACATGCCGCACTCACCCGAGGTGAACAGCGAAAGGCTGTCTCCACGACGGCCACCATATTTAAAGATGCCGGACTCTTGGCTATCAGCAATGGATTGCAGACGGTTTACAACCGCATCATTGTTGAAGGTGAACTCGGTATCAATGCCGGCAAAGCCGTTTTCTTGTGTGCCCATGGGCAGGTTATGCCATGCGCCGTAGTTTTCGATCATTACCCAGCTCTGCCAGCCGAAGGAATAGCCACAGGTCATGCCGCTATCGAGCAGCTTCTGCGCCGCAGCGTTAACTTCGTCCCATGTAGAAGGCACAGATTCAACACCAGCGGCATCAAACGCGTCTTGGTTGTACCAAAGCACAGGGGTGGAAGAGTTGAACGGCATCGAAAGCAGCTCACCCTCGGAGGTTTGGTAGTAAGACACCACAGCCGGCAGATAAACCGACTGGTCAAACGCGGTGTTTGTGTCGTTCATCAGGTCCGAAACCGGATAAACAGCGCCCTCGGCGGCCATCATGGTGGCGGTGCCAACTTCGAAAACCTGCACGATGTCTGGCTGCTCGCCCGCACGGAAGGCGGCGACGGCGGCGGTCATGGTTTCGGTGTAGTTGCCTTTATAAGATGGCACGACCACATATTCGCTCTGGCTGGCGTTAAAGTCAGCCGCGATACGGTCTACGCGCTCGCCATTGGCACCGCCCATAGCGTGCCACCACTGGATTTCGGTTTGCGCATAGGCGCCACCGGCAAAGGAAGCTGCCGTAACAGCCCCCAGAATATATTTAGAAATTCGCATTATCTTCTCCCATTGAAGTTTACGGTTTGGTCTTATTTTCGTTTCACGACACTTTTGTTATGCTTTCGTGACCGTTCTGTGCGGCCAACCAGCTTTGCAGCTTTTCGGCCTGTTCGGGCGTAAAGTGCAGCCCGAGCTTGGTGCGCCGCCAAAGGATATCTTCAGCGGTCACAGCAAATTCGTGTTCACATAGCCAGCGCACTTCGCTAGCCGTGAGCCCCGCGCCAAAATCCTCGCCAAGGTCGGTGGCGGCTTTGGCCTCGCCCAGCATTTTGCCGGCATCTGTGCCATAGGTGCGGATCAGGCGCTGGGCTTGCGCGGGGTGCAAAAACGGATAATCCGCTTGCAGGGCGGCTATCAGGCGGGGCGCTCCGTCATGGGCAAAATCCCCGCCCGGCAGTGCCGCTGTGGCTGTCCAGTTGTCTGAAAGGGTGTTGAAATGGTTGGCAAGCTTGGCCAGCGCCGCTTCCGCCAGCTTGCGATAGGTGGTGATTTTGCCGCCAAACACGCTCAGCAGCGGCGCGCCGTCTTCATTGAGGCTGAGCACGTAATCGCGCGTGGCTTCGGTGGCGCTGCTGGCGTGGTCATCATAAAGCGGGCGGGTGCCGGAATAGGTCCAGACGATATCCTCAGGGTTGACCGCCTCTTTGAAATATTCCGAGGCAAAGCCGCGCAGATAATCGGCCTCGTCTTGCGTGCATAGGGGCGTGGAGAGGTCTTCACCCTGATCCTGATCGGTGGTGCCGATCAGGGTGAAATCGCCCTCATAGGGAATGGCGAAAATGATGCGGTTATCCGAGCCTTGGAAGAAATACGCCCGATCATGCGCGAATTTTTTGCGGATCACAATGTGGGAGCCACGCACCAGCCGCACCCCCTCGCGCGTATCCAGCTTGAGCGTATCATGCAGAATATGCGCCACCCACGGGCCGGCGGCATTGACCAGAACACGGGTGCGGATCATCCGGTATTCGCCATCCGCGTCCAGCTCTACCTCCCAATGATCGCCGCGCCGTTTGGCGGCAATCACCTTGGTGCGGGTCATTATTTCAGCCCCGCGCGCCTTTGCATCCACCGCGTTCAGCACCACAAGGCGGCTGTCCTGCACCCAGCAATCGGAATATTCAAACGCCTTTTTCAGGAAGGGCTTCAGGGGCTGGCCTGCTTCGTCTTGGGTCAGGTCCAGCGTGGACGTGGCTGGCAGAATTTTGCGCCCGCCCAGATGGTCATAGATAAACAGCCCGAGCCGGATCAGCCATGCGGGGCGCATATCCTTGTGCAAAGGCAGCACAAAGCGCATGGGCCAGCTTATATGGGGCATGTTCCTGAGCAGCACCTCGCGCTCGATCAGCGCCTCGCGCACCAGCCGGAATTTATAGTATTCCAGATAGCGCAACCCGCCATGGAAAAGTTTGGTCGAGGCCGACGAGGTGGCGCTGGCGAGGTCATCCATTTCGGCCAGCCCCACGCGCAGCCCGCGGCCCGCAGCATCGCGCGCAATACCGCAGCCATTCACGCCGCCGCCTATCACAAATATATCGAACATGGTTTCTGACATAGAATTTCCTGAAAGCTGCCTTCGCGAAGAAGATCACTTTATTTTCACTTAAAGTCAATTTATTTTCGTAATGTTCGAAATATTTTCGTTTTGCGCGTTTGGCTTGACCATCCCGAACCCGCATGCCACCCTTGCCCGGCTGTAAAAAGGAGCCAGTTATGAGCCTGTCTTTTCGCCAAAAAGAAATACTGAACATGGTGCGCGCCTCGGGCCGCGTCGAAGTAGAGGCGCTTGCCGACTCGCTCTCCGTCACTCCGCAAACCATAAGGCGAGACCTGAACACCCTGTGTGACGAGGGCCACCTCACGCGCGTGCATGGCGGCGCGATCCTGCAATCGGGCGTGGCCAACACCGCCTATGAGGCGCGCAAATCCATGGCCGCCGAGGCCAAAGCCGCCATTGGCCAGCTCTGCGCCGATGCCATCCCGGATGATGCCTCGCTGTTCATCAATATCGGCACCACCACCGAAAGCGTGGCCCGTGCCCTACGCACGCGGCGAGACCTTCTGGTGATTACGAACAACCTGAACGTGGCCAATATTATGGCCGCAAACCCCAATTGCGGGGTGATGGTTACGGGGGGCATGCTGCGGCGCGCTGATGGCGGTTTGGTGGGTGAGCAAACGCTGGATACGGTGCAGCAATTCAAGGCCGATTACGCCATTATCGGTGTTTCCGCGATTGATGAAGACGGCTCCTTGCTGGATTTTGACTACCGCGAAGTGCGGGTTTCCCAAGCGATTATCGCCAATGCCCGCAAGGTTTTTCTGGTGGCCGATGCCTCCAAGTTCACCCGCTCGGCCCCTGCCCGCATTGGCCATATGCGTGATATTGACGGGTTTTTTACAGATAAGCCCTTGCCCGCAGCGTTGGCGCAAATTTGCAGCCAGCACGGGGTGGATGTGCAGAGCATTGGCTGATTCCGGCATATTCTTGCCGTGGTGAAATATTTTGCAATATTTTCCTTGCCTTATCAAACGAAGCCCCCGAAACTGCTCTCACAGCTTTATGCATCGTTCATGTTGAACAACTTAAGGAGTATTTTAATGCTACGTGCAAAATTAGGTTTGCTGGCGACTGCCAGTATATTTCTCCCCTCGGTTGCCTTCGCGCAGCTGAGTGTTTGCGGTGTTTCCCCTGCGGAAGTGCAGCCCTTTGGCGGCTTTGGCGCAAATGTTACCTCTATTTCTCAACCGGCGCAAATGCAAGTTCAGCTCACGCCGGGCGTAAACAATTACCTGCAATTTGAAGTTTCAGCCCCGACCGATGTGCGGATTGAGGCCACCGATGATAGCGGCGTAGACCCTGTGATGGTGCTGCTGGATACGTCGGGCAACGAGCTGGCCTCGGATGATGATGGCGGCGGCGGGCGCGCATCAAGGATTGAAACCTCGCTTAACCCCGGCAGCTATTGCGCCAAGGTTTATAATTTCTCCTCCAATAGCGGCTCGACCACGGTGCAGCTCTCCCGCTGGGATATGCCCGCAATTACGCCGGGTGCGGCAACGGGCGGCGGCGCGGCCGAGGCCTGTACGGCCGCCACGCCGGCCAACCCCATCGCCTTTGGACCGATCAACGCGGCCTTGTCCGGTGGTGGCCAGATCAGCTTTTCGCGCACGGGGGCGGTTACCTATCATCGCCTCACGGTGGACAGCCCGCTGGGCCTGACGATCACCGCAAACGGCACCGAAGCGGACCCTGTTTTGCGGGTTTATGATAATTCTGGAAATGTGGTCTTTGAAAATGACGACTATGACGGGCTGAATTCGCAGATTGACATGCAGACCCCGCTGCAATCGGGCGATTATTGCATAGCGGTGAGCGCGCTTTCTGACGGCGAGCAGCCGATTGATGTGGTTGTGCGTGCGTTTGACGAGCAGGCCTTCCTGAACGCCCGCTATGCCACCGGCGAGGCCTCGCCTCCCATCGGCGGCAGCTACCCGATTGATAATATCGGCATCATCCAGTCAGCCTTTTCCGGTGATGTTCTGGTGGGCAAAGACGCCCGCTGGCTGATGTTTGAAGTGACCGAACCATCCTTGATGCTTATTCAGGGCATCGGCAATGGCGGCGCGGATTCGCAGCTCTACCTCTATAACGACCGTGGGCAGCAGCTCGGGTATAACGATGATAGCGGTATTGGCGGCACCAACACCCGCGATAGCCAGATCGCCGCCGAGCTTTATCCTGGCCGCTACCTCGCTGCGGTACTGCTCTATAGCTATGAAGACGGCTCCCCGAGCGAACCGGTGCGGGTGTCTTTCCAACGCTATGTGCGCGCACAGTAAGAGCTGAAAAGTTGAATTAAAGGCCCGCCCTATGGCGGGCCTTTTTCTTTGGGTTTATGCTTCCTGCCGTAGCGAAGCCGAGGCCATCGCAAGCGCGGAGCTTCGGGACAGCCCCGAGCGTGCGCCTCCTCGGCGACCCTTCGGGACACCTCGTCGGCGCATGCGGCGCCTTCGGCTTGCAGGGCGTGGTGCTACTTTAAGAGACTGCCGAAACCTTGACCGCCGCATATTTAAACTCTGGAATTTTGCCCACAGGGTCGAGCGCTGCGTTTGTCAGCACATTGGCGCTGGCCTCGATATAGGCAAAGGGGACGAATACGGTTTCACGCGGCACTGCACGGTCGGCGCGGGCTTTGAGGGAGATCTCGCCGCGCCGCGTGGTCAGGCGCACGGGGTCGCCGGCGCTGAGGCCTAGGTCGCGCAGGGTGTGGGGGTGCAGGGCGCAGGTGGCTTCTGGCTCGACCGCGTCTAGAACTTTGGAGCGCCGCGTCATGCTGCCGGTGTGCCAGTGCTCTAATTGGCGGCCGGTGATGAGCACGAAAGGGTAGGCGCTGTCGGGGCGCTCGTCGGGGGCGGTGACGCTTGCGGGCTTGAAATTGGCCACGCCGCCCGCGCGGGGGAAGCCCTCGGAGAATACAATCGCCTGCCCCGGATCTTTAGGCGAGAGGCTGGGATAGGTCACCGCGCCCTCGGCCTCCAATCGGTCCCATGTGATGTTGTCAAGGCTTGGCATCAGGCATTTCATTTCGGCAAACACCTCGCGCGGGTGGGTGTAATGCCAACCCAGCCCGAGGCGGTTGGCCAGCGCCGTGGTGATCTGCCAATCGGGGCGCGCCTGCCCGGGGGGGCTGATGGCGGCGCGGCCCATTTGCACTTGGCGGTTGGTGTTGGTGGCGGTGCCGTCCTTCTCGGGCCACGCAGCGGCGGGCAGGATGACATCGGCGAAATTGGCAGTTTCTGTCAGGAAGATATCTTGCACCACGAGGTGTTTGAGCTTGGCAAGGGCCGCGCGAGCGTGCTGCACATCGGGGTCGGACATCGCGGGGTTTTCGCCGAGGATATACATGGCCTCGATGCGGTCCGCATGGATGGCGTGGATGGTTTCCACCACCGTCAGGCCTTTTTCGGAACTGAAATCGTCAATGCCCCAGATCTCGCAGAAATTGGCCCGCACCGCATCATCGGTAACACTCTGGTAGTCGGGCAGGAACATCGGAATAAGCCCCGCATCCGATGCCCCCTGCACATTGTTTTGCCCCCGCAGCGGGTGCAGCCCCGCGCCGGATTTTCCCACGTTGCCCGTCATCAAGGCAAGGCTGATCAGGCAGCGGGCATTATCGGTGCCGTGGATGTGCTGGCTCACCCCCATGCCCCAGAAGATCATCCCCGCCTTGCCCGCCGCGAAGGTGCGGGCCACGGCGCGCAGCTCTTCGGCCTTGACCCCGCAAATGGGGGCCATGGCCTCGGGGGTATAGTCGGCAAGGTGGGCCTTGAAGGCCTCCCAGCCTTCGGTGAAACGGTCGATATAGGCAGTATCGTAGAGGCTCTCTTCAGCGATTACATGCATGAGCGCATTCAGCAAGGCCACATCGGCCCCCGGGGTGAACTGCACGCGATGGGTGGCATGGTGCCCCAAGCCCACGCCGCGCGGGTCGAGCACAATCAGCTTGCCGCCGCGCTTGGTGAATTGCTTGAAATAAGTGGCGGCGACGGGGTGGTTCTCGATGGCATTCGAGCCGATCACAATCGCCACATCGGCGTTTTCGATCTCGTTAAACGTGGCGGTAACCGCCCCCGAGCCTACGTTTTCCAGCAGGGCGGCGACGGAGGATGCATGGCAAAGCCGGGTGCAGTGGTCGACATTATTGCTGCCAAACCCCGCACGGATGAGCTTTTGGAACAGGTAGGCCTCTTCATTGGAACATTTGGCCGAGCCAAAGCCGGCGATGGCGTCGCGGTGGGCGGATAGGCCGTTGGCGGCCACATCCAAAGCCTCTTCCCATGTGGCTTCGCGAAAGTGCGTGAAGGGGTTGGCGGGGTCTACATTCAGGCCTTTTGGGGCCGCCTCAAGCCGGATCAGCGGCACCGTGAGGCGGTGGGGGTGGGCGACATAATCAAAGCCAAAACGCCCCTTTACGCAGAGCCGCTCACCGTTGGCGGGGCCGTTTAGGCCGTCAACCCGCACGATCTGGTTGTCCTTCACCTTGAACGAAAGCTGGCAGCCGACGCCGCAATAGGGGCAAACAGAGGCGATCTCTTCGTCAAAATCCTGCGCGGCGGGCGACGCGGGGAGAAGCGCGCCCGTCGGGCAGGCCTGCACGCACTCGCCACAGGCTACGCAGGTAGAGGCTCCCATCGGGTCGTCTTGGTCAAAGATAATCTGGCTCTCGGCCCCGCGCCCGGCCATGCCGATTACGTCATTCACCTGCACATCGCGGCAGGCCTGCACGCAGAGCTGGCAGTGGATGCAGGCATCAAGATTAACGGCCATCGCCACATGGGAGCTATCAAGCAGCGGCGTGGTTTCGGCCTTGGGAAAACGGCTTGCAGACACCCCCGCAAGGGTGGCCATATCCCAGAAGTGGCTATCTCCGGCGGGCTGGTCGGTGATCAGCAGCTCCATCACCATGCGGCGGGCCTTTACCGCGCGGGCGCTGGCGGTTTGCACCACCATGCCAGCTTCGGCCTCGCGGCTGCATGAGGGGGCGAGCACGCGCTCACCCTCGATTTCAACCATGCAGGCGCGGCAATTGCCAGAGGCCTCAAAGCCGGGGCGGCCCGCAAAGCACAGGTGGGGCAGGGGGGTGCCGTGGCGCTTGGCGAGGGCAAACAGGCTTTCGCCCGCGCGGGCCGTTACGGGCTGGCCGTCAAGTGTGAGGTGAATAGGCGCTGGCATTTTGGCTCTCCCTAGGTGATGGCTAAGACTATCAAGCAAATTTACGGTGGGCAATGGCTGCTGAAATCGACCCCCCTGCGTGCCAACGCGCCAAATGCTTTACAGGGCCACGGGTTTGTGGTGTTCTTTCCTGCAATTACGGGAGGTTATTTTGGATTTTCAAACATGGCTCACATTTGTGGCCGCTTCAACGGCGCTGCTCATTATTCCGGGGCCAACGGTTTTGTTGGTGCTGAGCTATGCGGTGAGCCAGGGCAAACGGGTGGCGCTGGCCTCGGCGGCGGGAGTGGCGCTGGGCGATCTTTTGGCCATGTCGGCCTCGTTGGCGGGGCTTGGGGCGCTGGTGCTGGCTTCGGCCACGTTGTTTGTGGCCTTAAAATGGGTTGGCGCGGTTTATCTGGTGTTTTTGGGGGTGAAGATGTTTCGGTCGGCCACCACGGCGCGGCTGGGACCTGTGGAAAACCCGCAAGAGGCGCGTGTGGCGAATGTGTTTGGGCATCTGGCCATGGTCACGGCGCTTAACCCTAAATCCATTGTGTTTTTCATCGCCTTTGTGCCGCAGTTTGTGGCGGTTAACAGCCCGCTGCTGCCGCAATTCGCGATTCTGGTTGCCAGTTTTGTAGGCCTCGCGGCGCTTAACGCGCTGGCTTATGCGCTGCTGGCTAATCGGCTGCGGGCCAAAATCGCCGGCCCATCGGTGCTGGCATGGGTTTCCCGCTTTAGCGGCAGCGCTTTGGTGGCGATGGGGGTGGCGACGGCGGCGTTTAGGCGGGCCTAGACCCGTTGCCGGGCGGTAGCATTTTGCCCGGATTGAGCAGGCCTTGCGGGTCCAGCGCCTGCTTGATGGCGCGCATTACATCCAGCGCAGCGCCGTGCTCTTCTTCCATATAGGCCATTTTGCCGATGCCCACACCGTGCTCGCCTGTGGCCGTGCCATTAAGGGCAATCGCCTTCCTTGCCAGCGTGTCAATAAACGCCTTCACCTTGGCATATTGGGCCGCATCCGCAGGGTCAAAGCTCACGAGGCAGTGGAAATTGCCGTCGCCGACATGGCCGACAATGGTGTAAACCAGCCCGAGTTTCACAATCTCTTCCCCGGCAAAAGCAATCGCTTCGGCGAGGCGGCTGATGGGCACGCAAGCATCGGTCGACAAGCCCGGCAGGTTCGGGGCGAGGGCTTTATGGGCGTGGTAGGCGTTGTGGCGCATTCTCCAGAGCGCGGTGCGGTCCTCCGGCTTTTCGGCCCATTTAAAGCCCGCCGCGCCGAAATCCTTGGCAATTGCGCCGAAGTTTTCCGCCTGTTCGGCAACCCCCGCGGGCGAGCCGTGGAACTCCACAAACAGGTGCGGGGTTTCGGGTAAATCCGTGCCATTGGCGAGGTTGAAGCCCCGCGCCATATTGGCATCTACCAGCTCCATCCGCGCCATCGGAATGCCGCTTTGAATGGTGGTGATCACGGTGTTTACCGCACTTTCCACATCAGGGAAGGCGCACATGGCCGCCGACACCGCCTCGGGCTGGCCGTGCAGCTTCAGCGTCAGCTCGGTGATAATCCCCAGCGTGCCTTCCGAGCCAACCATCAGTTTGGTGAGGTCATAGCCCGCGCTGGATTTGCGGGCGCGCGAGCCGGTGCGAATAATCCGCCCGTCGGCCAGCACCACCTCCAGCGCCAGCACGTTTTCCTTCATGGTGCCATAGCGCACCGCCGTTGTGCCCGAAGCCCGTGTGGCCGCCATGCCGCCCAGGCTGGCATTGGCGCCCGGGTCTACGGGGAAAAACAGCCCCGTGGCGCGCAGGTCCGCGTTGAGCTGCTCACGCGTAACGCCCGGCTGCACCACCACATCCATATCTTCGGCATGCACTTCGAGCACCGCGTTCATCCGGCTCATATCAAGGCTGATGCCGCCGTGCACCGCCAGCTGGTGCCCCTCCAGCGAGGTGCCGGTGCCGTAGGCCACCACGGGGCAGCCATGGGCGGCGCATATTTTAACGATATCTGAAACCTCTGCGGTGTTTAACGGGAAGGCCACCGCATCGGGCGGGGTTACGGGATGATAGGCCTCGTTTTCGCCATGTTGCTGCAAAATGGCGGTGGTGGTGCTTAAACGGTCGCCCAGCATTTCGCGCAGGGCTGCAATAGCGGTTTCAATCGTCATCGGCTTCTCCTATTCTGGGGGCAGGCTATGCCCGCAACCGCGCAAAGGAAAGACCCAAAATGGAACCGCTTGATGGCCATGACGGCCCCTATGATGCCCCCGTAAAGCTGCCCATGCAGCATGTGCAGCCTGACTGGATAGATTATAATGGCCATATGAATGTGGCCTATTACACCATGGCCTTTGATAACGCGATTGATGCGTTCTTGCAGCAAGAACTGGGCATGGGCGAGGCTCACGCGGCGCGGGTTAACCAAGGCCCGTATTCCTTGCAAAACAACGTGAGTTATTATGCCGAGCTGCTGGAGGGCGCGGGCTTTACCGTAAGCGTGCAGCTGGTCGACCATGACGCCAAGCGCATGCACCTGTGGATGGAGCTGCACAACGAAGCCGGCGCGCTGGCCGCCGCCTGCGAAAGCATGTTGATGAATGTAGACCACAGCACCCGCCGCTCCACCCCCTATGCCGGCTGGACCACAAAGCGGCTGGCCACGATGCAGGAAAGCCACGCAGCGCTGCCTCGGCCCAAGGGGCTGGGCGCCGTTATCGGCATTCGGCGCAAAGGGTAAACGATGTTCGCAGACCTCCAGCACTTTATCGCGCGGCTGTGGCGCAATGGGCGGGAAGACCTTGCGCGCGGCTGGAAAGTCCTGCGCCAGCAAGGCCCGAGCCAAGTGCAATTCTGGCTGATCGCGCTGGTGATCGGCGTGGCGGCGGGCATGGCCGCGGTGGGCTTTCGCACCGGCATTGCTACATTGCAGGAGTTTATCTACGGCGCGTCGGATAAAGACCTGCACTCAAAGCTTGCCACCTTGCATTGGGGCTGGGTGCTGGGGATTCCGATAGCGGGCGGGCTGGCTGTGGGCCTGCTTTTGCAAACCGTCAGCAAAATCCGCCGCCCGCAATCGCTGGCCGATGTGATAGAGGGCGCGGCGCTGGGCGAAGGCCGCGTGGATAAGCGCGAGGGGCTGGTCTCCACACTGGCCTCGTTGATTACCCTATCCACCGGCGGCTCCAGTGGGCGCGAGGGGCCGGTGGTGCATCTTGGCGCGGTCATCTCTACCTACGTGTCCGGCTGGATAAAGGCCGATGGCATAACCGCACGCGACCTTATGGGCTGCGCCGCCGCCGCTGCCGTATCGGCCTCGTTCAACGCGCCCATAGCCGGCACGCTGTTTGCGCTCGAAGTTGTGCTGCGCCATTTCGCGGTGCGCGCCTTCGCCCCCATCGTGATCGCCTCGGTCGCAGGCACCTTGGTAAGCCGCTGGCAGATGGGCAACATCACCGAATTTGCGCTGCCCGCCTCCGAAGTCGGGTTCTATGTCGAGCTTCCCGCCTTTCTGCTGCTCGGGTTGGTCTCTGGTCTCATGGCTTTCACCCTGATCCGCTCTATTTTTATCGCCGAAGAGCTGGGTGACCTCGTGCAAAAGGCTACCCACATGCCCGACTGGCTCCGCCCCGCCGTCGCAGGCGCGGTGCTTGGCAGCATCGCCATTTGGTTCCCGCATATCATCGGCGTGGGCTACGAAACCACGTCACGGGTGCTCACAGGCCAAATCGGGCTGGGGCTGGTCATTGTGTTTGTCGTGGTCAAAGTGGCAGCGGTCGCCATTACCTTCTCCGGCCGCATGGGCGGCGGCATTTTTTCGCCTTCGCTTATGGTCGGTGCCATGACCGGCCTCGCTTTTGGCTATGTTGCCACCGCAATCGCGCCCGAGCTTTCGGGGGCCGAAACTCTTTATGCGCTGGCGGGCATGGGGGCCGTGGCGGCGGCCGTGCTGGGCGCGCCGATCTCCACGACCCTCATCGTGTTTGAGCTTACGGGCGACTGGCAAGCGGGCATTGCGGTGATGGTTTCGGTCTCGCTGGCCTCGGCCCTCACCACGCGGTTGGTCGACCGCAGCTACTTCCTGACCTTGCTAAAGCGGCGCGGCGTGCGGCTGGCCGAGGGGCCGCAAAGCTATGTGCTCGGCACCATATCCTGTGGCCGCCTGATGCGCCCGCACGGGGCCGAGGATGGTGCCAGCGAGACCCGCTGTTTCGAGCTGATGGAGCAAGGCCTCAGCTTGCCCCCCAAAGCCACGCTGGACCGCGCCTTTGCCTTGTTTGATAACGGAAAAATCGAGATCATCCCGATTGTGGACCCCGCAGACGAGGACAGCCCCGAGCTGCTCGGCGCCCTGTTCTATATTGACGCCCTGCGCGCCTATAACCGCGCCCTTGCCGAGATTGCACGGGAAGAGCATGCTTGACGGAGGGGGTATGAGCAGGGGTGGGGTAAGCGCTATTTTACGCTGAAAATCAATCTAAAAGGGATTGATGATTGAGTTCTCGATTATAGCACGCATGATACCTACTAACCTAGGTTAGTAGGTATCTGGAAATGTAGATTAAGTCAGCTATATCAAAGACCTAGCACCAAGTCTCAGCTAAAGTGCGCGGTAGCCGATATCGGAGCGGGCAAACCCGCCGGGCCAATCTATACGTTTGAGGCGGGCATAGGCGCGGGCATGGGCGTCCTTCAGGCTTTCGCCCCGCGCCGTAACGGCCAGCACGCGGCCGCCATTAGAGACCACATTTTCACCGTCCATCGCCGTGCCCGCGTGAAAAACCTTAACCTGCGGCGAGCGCTCGCCCAGCCCGCTGATCACCTCGCCCTTGGCATAATCGCCGGGGTAGCCCGCAGCGGCCATCACGATGGTGAGCGCGTGGTCATCGGCCCAGTTCACCGTGGCCTCGGCCAGCGTGCCATCAGAGGTGGCGAGCAGTAGGTCCAGCATTTGGCCGCCCAGCCGCATGGCAATTGCCTGAATTTCAGGGTCGCCAAAGCGCACATTATACTCGATCAAGCGCGGCTGGCCGGCTTTGATCATAAGCCCCACAAACAGCACCCCCTGAAAGGGCATCTCGCGGGCGGCCATTTCACGCAGGGTTGGCCGCACGATCTCGTCCATGGTTTTTTGGGTCACGTCTGGGGTCATCACTGGTGCCGGAGAATACGCCCCCATGCCGCCGGTATTTGGGCCTTGGTCGCCATCATAGGCGCGCTTGTGGTCTTGAGCGGTGCCCATCGGCAGGGCGGTTTTGCCATCTGACAGCACGAAAAAGCTCGCCTCTTCGCCCTCCATAAATTCCTCGACCAGCACCGCCGCGCCGTGGGCGTTGAAAATATCCCCCAGCGCCGCCAGCGCTTCGGGCAGGTCCATCGCGACGGTCACCCCTTTGCCCGCTGCCAGCCCGTCGGCCTTAATCACAATCGGTGCGCCCTGGGCTTCCACATGGGCGCGGGCCTTTTCAAGATCGGTAAAAAACGCCGAATCTGCCGTGGGCGCCCCGCAGGCCGCGCAAATCTCTTTGGTGAAGCTTTTAGAGCTTTCCAGATGCGCCGCATCAGCCCCCGGACCAAAGCACAAAATACCAGCCGCGCGCACCGCATCGGCCACGCCCACGGCCAGGGGCGCTTCGGGGCCGATGATCACGAAATCCACGGCGTTATCAACGGCATAGCGTGCCACCGCTGCACCATCTTCAATATCCAGCTCAATGCATTCGGCCACATCGGCGATGCCTGCATTACCGGGGGCGCATAAAAGCGTGCTGCATTTGGGGTTCTGGCTGATCGCCCAAGCCAGCGCATGCTCTCTTCCGCCGCCGCCCAGAATCAAAATTTTCACAATCCGCTCCGATACGCTTGGGTTTTTCTTAATGCCGTTCTAAGGTGGCGCAAACGCAGTTACAAGTGGGCAAAATGTCAGATTTATTTGATGATGACGAGGGCAATGCCCCCGCGCTTTCGGTCTCGCAACTTTCCGGCGCGGTGAAGCGCGTGGTGGAGGGCGAGTTCGCCCGCGTGCGGGTGCGCGGCGAGGTCGGGCGGGTGTCTCGGCCAGCCTCCGGCCACCTTTATCTTGATCTGAAAGACGACCGCGCGGTGCTCGCGAGTGTCGTTTGGAAAGGCGTGGCGAGCAAGCTGGCCCACCAGCCAGAGGCCGGCATGGAGGTGATCGCCACGGGGCGCCTCACCACATTCCCCGGACAGAGCCGCTACCAATTGGTGATTGAAAGCATCGCCCCGGCGGGTGTGGGCGCGCTGATGGCGATGCTGGAAAAACGCAAGGCCGCGCTGGCCGCCGAGGGGCTTTTTGCTATTGAGCGTAAGCAGGCGCTGCCCTATTTGCCCGAGGTGATCGGGGTGGTTACCTCCCCCTCCGGTGCGGTTATTCGTGATATTCTTCATAGGCTTAGGGCGCGGTTTCCGCGCAAGGTGCTGGTGTGGCCTGCCGTGGTGCAGGGCGATAAATGCGCTGAAGAAGTGGCGGCGGCGGTGCGGGGGTTTAATGCCCTCACCCCCGGCGGCGCGCTGCCCCGCCCCGATGTGTTGATCGTGGCACGGGGCGGTGGCTCGTTGGAGGACCTTTGGGGCTTTAACGAAGAATCTGTGGTGCGCGCCGTGTTTGAGAGCACCATTCCGGTGATCACCGCCGTGGGCCATGAAACGGATACGACCTTGGTGGATTACGCCTCGGATCGCCGCGCCCCCACCCCGACGGCGGCGGCTGAAATGGCGGTGCCGGTGCGGGCCGATTTGCTGGCCAGCCTCGCGGGGTATGAGGCCCGTAGGGTTTCTGCCATGGCGCGGCGGCTAGAGGCGGGCGGCCAACGGTTGCGGGACCTTGCCCGCGCGCTCCCCCGCGCCGACTCGATTTTGAGCGAGCGCCAACAGCGGCTGGATGGCTTGGCCATGCGCCTGCCGCAAGCCCTGCTCGGCTTGGTGCAGCATAAAAAACTCCGGCTTTCCAAGGCGGCGCTGCGGCCGCAAATGCTGGCGCAAGATGTGGCGCATCGGCGGGCGCGCTTGGCCAAACTGGCCCCGCAACTGCCCCGCGCTCTGCTCGGGCTGACCGCGCAAAAACGCCTGCTTCTGGGGCGGCACAGCCTGCGCACGGCCCCGCTGGCACGGGAACTTTCCCATAAGCGCCAAAGCCTTATGGTTATGGTTGAGCGAATGGCCCGTGGTTCGCAGCAGCAGCTCGGCGCATGGCAGCAGCGGCTGGAGGCACTAGAGCGGATGCGCCAGAGCCTTGGCTACACCAACACCCTAAAGCGCGGTTATGCCGTGGTGCATGGGGACGGGGCGGTGGTGACGGGGGTACAAGCGGCGCGTGCGGCTAAAGCGATAGAGATCGAATTTGCCGATGGGCGGGTTAAGCTTGGCAGCAAACCCAAGCCCAAAGCCAAACCCGCCGATGACCAGGGTTCGCTGTTTTAGCCCCGTGGCCTAGGGCCGAAACGCCACGCCAAAAAGCGGCCCCGTGCACAAAATCTCGCTGTGGTCTTGCCGCGCGAGCTGTAGCACCAGCGGCGCTTCGCCTTCGGGGTCTCGGGTGCTGGTCGCGGTCAGGCTGCGGGCATCGCCCTCCATCTTCCAGCAAAACGGGCCGCTGCCATCATCATAGATAAAGCAAATCGCCGGCGCCTCATAGCGCCACTTGCCGTTAATGCAGCGGCCATCTTCGGCCCGCCACACCGTGCGCTGGCCGTCAAAAAACTGCTCCGAGCCAAAGGGCTGGCCACCGGCGGAGAAATGTAGGGTGGTGCCGCGAGACAGGGCATCAAAGGCTTTTCCGGTCAGCGGCTCGGCCCCGGCGGCCCCCGCCGCGAATATTGCACATAAAATCAAAACCCTCATGGCCGCGCCTCTGGCTCAAGGGCGCTTAAAAGCGCGGGGCCGCAAGAAAGAGGGGTGTTGTCGATACGGTCCACCAGTTGGACACCGCCGGAGTTCAGCCCGACAACATAAATATCATCGCCGACCTGACGATGGCGAAAACAGTTCAGCCCCTCACCGGGCCAATCAAAGCAAAAGGCTGTGCCTTTCATAAACCATGTGCCATCAAGGCAGCTGCCATCTTCCAGCTCAAAGGTCACATTCTGGCCGCTGCCATAGTGCTCCAACCCGTTGGCCATGCCAAACAGCTGATACACCACGGTTTTGCCTGCGGTCATTTCACGCCAGGCGGATTCGGTAATTTCGGGCGCGGCGGCCAAGGTTTCGGCCAGCGTTTGCGCCTGCACGGCCACGGGGGCCAGCGCACATATCAGCGCCAGCGCTTTCATCCTGTGGGGGCCAGCGCTAGGCCAAGCGACACAAGGCCAACTTCGCAATAAAGCGGCTCGGCCACCACGCTGGTGATCGGCTCGATATTGCCACGGCGCTCGCCATCCACTACTAATTCGGAAATAATTTCGCCCTCATAATTCACCCAAGCCGAACACACCGTGCCGGTGCGGGGCCAGTCAAAGCAGATGTTCCCGTCATCTTCATACCATGTCCCTAGATCGCAGTTGATCTGGCCGTCGGCGTTCGGGGTGATCCATTCAATCACCACCCGATTGGTGCCGGGGCGGTAGTATTCGCGGTAAAGGTCTTCGCCTTGGCTATTATAGGTGATGGTATTGCCCTCGGTGACCGCTCGAAATTCGGCCGCGCCCATCGGGGTGCCTAGGCGCATTTTTTTCGCTAAGGTGGCGGCGCTGTCTTGGGCAAGGGCGGGGGCGGCAAGCAGGGCGGCGATAACGGCAATGCGAAACATAGAATCAATCTCCGGTTAAAGGTCAATTCAACAAACTGGCGGCGGGTTTGGCAAGGGGTTGCGGGGCTTTGGGCGAATTGAGGCTGCTTTGGGTCGTATTTCCGCTTGGGCTGCGGTGATGGGCGGCGTAAACTGCGGCGAAAGCGAAAGGGGAGGCCATGGCTGAAAAGCGCGGGATTTGGAAATCGGGCAAGGGTAAAGGGCGCGGGCAGCCCAAAGGGCGCGCGCTGGATGACACGGCGCTGGCCGAGGTTTCGGCCCTGCTGGCAGGGGCGGCGCTGCGGCGGGATTTTCTGATCGAATATCTGCATTTGATTCAAGATCAATTTGGCGGTTTGAGCGCCCCCCATATCCGCGCGCTGGCCGAGCTGCTGCGGGTGGGCGAGGCCGAGGTGTTTGAGGTTGCCAGTTTTTACGCGCATTTTGATGTGCTGGCCGAGGGCGAACCCGCCGCCGCCCTGACCCTGCGCGTGTGCGACTCGCTCTCCTGCGAGATGGCGGGCGCGGGCGCGCTGTTTGATGAATTGGCCGTGCGGCACCCCGAATTGCGGGTGGTGCGCGCGCCTTGTATGGGCCGCTGCGATGTGGCCCCCGTGGTGGCCGTGGGCCATGTGCATGTGGGGCGGGCCGATGCTGCCAAAGCGAAATCTGCGATGGGGGCCGCGCTGCTTTTGCCCGATTATGAGCGCCTTGAAGACTACCGCGACGCGGGTGGCTACCGTGTGCTGGAGGCCCTGAGGGCAGGGGCGAAAACTCCCGATGAGGTGCAAGAAATGCTGCTCCAATCCGGCCTGCGCGGCATGGGCGGGGCGGGGTTTCCTACGGGTAAAAAATGGAGCTTTGTGCGGGCGGAATCCGGCCCGCGCCTGATGGCGGTCAACGCTGATGAAGGCGAACCGGGCACCTTTAAAGACCGCTATTATCTGGAGCGCGAGCCTCACGCGATGCTGGAAGGCATGTTGATCGCGGCGTGGGCGGTGGATGTTGAAAAGGTCTATATCTACTTGCGTGATGAATACCCGGAGGTTCGAAAAGTGCTAGAGATCGAGCTGGCCGAACTCGTAGCTAAGGGGCTTGTGGGCGCTGATTTTATCGAAATCCGGCGCGGCGCGGGGGCGTATATTTGCGGTGAAGAAAGCGCGATGATCGAGAGCATAGAGGGCAAGCGTGGGCTGCCAAGGCTGCGCCCGCCCTATGTGGCGCAGGTCGGGATTTTCGGGCGGCCAACGCTGGTGCATAATGTGGAAACCCTGCACTGGGTCAGTAAAATCATGCGCGGTGGGCCGGAAATTTTCAGCACCCACAAGGCGCACGGGCGCACGGGGCTGCGGAGCTATTCCGTGTCTGGTCGGGTGCGCTTTCCGGGGGTGCGGCTGCTGCCGGCGGGGTCGACCATTGATGATGTGATCGCGGCTTGCGGCGGCATGGCGGATGGGCACGAGCTTAAGGCCTATCAGCCCGGCGGCCCGTCTTCCGGCCTGTTGCCCGCGCGCTTAAATGACGTGCCGCTGGATTTTGATACCTTGCAGGCGCATGGCAGTTTCATCGGTTCGGGCGCGGTGGTGGTGCTGTCGGATCAGGATTCTGTGAAGGATGCGGCGGTGAACATGCTGCGGTTTTTTGCGGCCGAGAGCTGCGGCCAATGCACCCCTTGTCGGGTGGGTTGTGAAAAGGCGGTGAAGATCATGGCGCATGAATGGGACAGGCCGCTGCTGGAAGACCTGTGCGAAGCCATGGCCGAGGCCTCGATTTGCGGGCTGGGGCAGGCCGCGCCCAACCCGATTTTAACGGTTCTGCGCTATTTCCCCGAGGAGGTTTAGCGCCAAGCGACCGCCCGATGTAAAGAAATCCACCAGAGCGCTTTTCATGGGCGCTTGGGCGTATTATGTAGGGCCAAAGGAGTGCCTATGTCTTTTTTCTCTAAGCTCAAGAACCGCCTCACTAAATCATCCAGCAAAATCGATGATGGCGTGCAGGCATTGGTTGAACCGGATGCGCCAAAGCCCGGCCTGATCGCGCGGGCGCTGGGCAGTGATGGCCCCAAGCGGGTGCTCGATGATGCCATGCTGGAAAGCCTGGAGGAGCTGCTGATTTCGGCGGATATGGGCGTGGAAACCGCACTGAAAGTTGCGGCGAATATGGCCGAGGGGCGGTTTGGCAAAAAGCTCGGCGCGAATGAGATCAAACGGCTACTGGCGGCGGAATGTGCTGCCATTCTGGAGCCGGTGGCGCGGCCCTTGCCGATTTATCAAAAGCGCCCGCAGGTGGTGCTGGTGGTCGGGGTGAATGGATCGGGAAAAACCACCACTATTGGCAAGCTCGCGAGCCAGCTTAAGGGCGCGGGCAAGTCGGTGGTGATCGCGGCGGGCGATACTTTCCGCGCCGCCGCCGTTGAGCAATTGCAGGTGTGGGGTGAGCGCGCGGGCGTGCCAGTGCTGACCGCGCCGGAAGGCTCGGACCCCGCCTCGCTGGCCTTTGAGGCCATGGGCAAGGCCGAGGAAAGCGGCGCGGATATGCTGCTGATTGATACGGCGGGGCGGTTGCAAAACCGTGCTGACCTGATGGAAGAACTCGCCAAAATCGTGCGGGTTATTCGCAAGAAAGACCCAGATGCGCCCCATAACACCCTGTTGGTGCTCGATGCCACCACCGGCCAGAACGCCTTGAATCAAGTAGAGATTTTCACAAAAATTGCTGATGTAAGCGGCTTGGTGATGACCAAGCTTGACGGCACAGCCAAAGGTGGCGTGCTGGTGGCGCTGGCGGACCGCTTCGGCATTCCGATCCACGCGATCGGCGTGGGCGAGGCCATTGACGACCTCGCGCCGTTTGACCCACAGGACTTTGCCAACGCCCTTGCAGGCGTCGAGTGAGCCAGTGGCTCACCAGCCTTGCAGGCACCGAAACCGGCCATTGGCTGGCGGTGGGGTTGGCGCTTTTGGCAGCCTTTACCCACGCGATTTTTGGCGCTTTGCAAAAGGGAAAGTTTGACCCGTGGCTGATGCGCGGGGCGATGGATGTGTCTTACGGCTTAATGGCCGCGCCCTTCGCGCTGTTTGTGGTGCCGTGGCCCGAGCCGCATATGTGGATAATTTTTGCGGGCATTCTTCCCATCCATCTGGGCTATAAGTTGTTTCAGGCTATGGCCTATTCGCGCGGGGCTTATACGGTGGTTTACCCCGTGGTGCGCGGCACCGGCCCGCTGGTAACAGTGCTGGCGGCGGGCGTGGTGTTCGGTGAGCATTTCACCGCCACGCAATGGCTCGGGGTGGCGCTGCTGCTCGGGGCGATTTTTGCGCTGGCGGGGGTGAACCTAAAGCACGCTAAGGTTGATCGATCCCGGCTGTGGCAGGCGCTCGGCTTGGCTTTTATCACGGGGCTATTTGTGGCGCTTTACACCACGTATGATGCCTACGGTATTCGCGCCACCGCCGACCCGTTCACCTTTCTGGCGTGGTTTTTCATGATCGACGGTATGCTGTTTCCGTTTATTTCGGCGCGATATTACCGCAAAATGGACAAGCCGCCGGCGCTGGCTCCCTTGATGCGGCGGGGCTTTATTGGTGGGCTGGTGGCCTATGCCAGCTTTGGCTCGGTGATGATGGCGACACGGCTGGATAAGGTTGGCGAAGCGGCGGTGCTGCGGGAAACATCGGTGGTGTTTGCGGCGCTGATCGGCTGGTTTTTCCTGAAGGAAAAAGTGGGGCCGGTGCGCGGGGCTTTGATGGCGCTGATCGCGCTCGGGGCTGTGGTGGTGGAATTTGGGTGAACGTGGCGATTGCTGGGGTGGAACCTCCCCCTACATTCGGGTAGGCTGCCGCGAAATTAGGGGAATATGATGACTGAAAAAAAGCAAAATCCGATTGTGAAACTGGTGCTGGAAATCGGCCCGATCATGGTGTTTTTTCTGGCTTACCGGATGGCACCATTTCCCGAAGGGGCCACGGATGACGAGCGGCAACTGGCGCAGGTTATTTTTGCCACGGGTGTGTTTATTCCGATCACGCTGATATCTCTGGCATATTCGTGGTTTGTAAACAAGCACTTGCCGAAAATGGCGGTGATCACAGCGGTGATCGTGGTCGTGTTTGGCGGGCTGACCGTTTGGCTGCAAGACGCGACTTTCATCAAGATGAAACCCACCATCCTTTACCTTGCTTTTGGGGGTACGCTTGGCTTTGGCCTGCTACGCGGGCAAAGCTATTTGCGCTACCTGATGGGCGAAATGATGCCGCTGCAAGACGAAGGCTGGATGCTTTTCACCAAACGCTTTGCGCTTTATTTCTTTGCTTTGGCGATCACAAACGAACTGGTGTGGCGCAATTTTGACACCGACACATGGGTGACCTTCAAAACATTTTTTCTGCCGATCGCGACCTTTGGCTTCATCATGTCGCAGGTCGGGCTATTCGCCAAATACGAGATCAAAGACGAGGAATAGCGGCTATTCCGTCGCTGTGCCGTTAAGCAGCGGCAGGATCCGGTTATCTAGAATATCTTGCGTAATCGGGCCGGGGTAGCGCAGCAAAATGGTGCCGTCGCCATCTAGCACAAAGGTTTCCGGCACGCCGGTTACGCCCCACTCAATGGCGTTGCGGCCCGTGAAGTCAGTACCGATTTTGATGAAGGGGTCGCCGAAACGGTCCAGAAAAGATTGCGCCTGCGCGGGCTGGTCTTTGTAATTTATGCCAATAATCGCGATCCCCATATCATCGGCCATGCGCTCCAAAATTGGCGCTTCGGCGCGGCAAGGGGCGCACCAGCTGGCCCAGAAGTTCACCAGCTGCATGTTGCCATTGCGCAGGTCGGCATCTGTGGGCGCGGGGTCGGCGCGCAGGTCTGTCAGGTTTACCGGGGGGGCGGTTTGGCCGATAAATTGCGAAGGTAGGGCATTGGGGTTATCCCGTTGCAGGCCCACATAAAACAGCAAGGCCATACCAAAGAAAAACAGCGGCGGCAGGGCCAGGAAGACGTTGAGCTTCTTTTTCGGGGTCTCGTTCATTTGGCTTTCCGTTTCTCTTCAAGCCGCGCGAGGGTGGCTTTGCTTTTCTTGGCGTTGCGGAGCGAGATCAATATAAGGCCGCCGATGAGCACGACCATTGAGGCATAGGCTGACAATACAGCAATGGCGTAATTTCCGAGATCAGGGAGCATTTAAGCCTCTCTTGCCCGAAGGGCGGTTATGCGACGGTTGCGAATTTCAGTGCGGGTGCGCAGTAGCAGCAGCGCGAGGAACAGCAGGAAAAACCCTGCGATAGAGAGCATAAGCGGCTGCCAAAACACCGCGGCCATTTGGGTTTCTTCACCCGGGCGCATCATCGGGGCCGAGGTGCCTTGGTGCAGCCCTTGGCTCCAGAAATTCACGGCATAGCGGGAGATAATTGCGAAAACCGAGCCGATCATGCAGAGAATCGCCGATAGATCGGCGGCTTTGTCTGGCTCGTCTATCGCGGCCCAAAGGGCGATATAGCCGACGTAGAAAATAAACATGATCAGGAAAGAGGTGAGGCGCGGGTCCCACACCCACCATGTGCCCCACATCGGCTGGCCCCAAACCGCGCCGGTGATCAGGGCGATTAGGGTCATGACCGCACCAATAGGGGCCGCCGCTTTGGCCGCAAGCGCCGAAACATGGTGCCGCCGGATGAGCCAGATCAGCGAGGTGACGAACATCATGAAATAGACGTTGATCGCCAAAAAGGCGGTCGGCACGTGCACATAGATGATCTTTACGGTCGAGCCTTGCACTGCATCATTGGGAGTCAGGAAAAACCCCCAATAAAGTGCGGTAACAAAGGTGAGGAGAGCGAGCCCCGTGATCCACGGCAGCACCTTTCCGGATAGGCGCATAAAGCGCACTGGATTTGCGAATTCCCAAATAGACATGCGGCGTGTTTACCCGCTCGGGAAAGCGGGCGCAATCGGCATTCGGTCACATGTTTGGGAGCGGCTGTATTTCGCGTAGGATGGACTTGTCAGCCAGAAGGGTGATGACCTGCTTGCGGGTGGCCGAACTGAATTTGTGGTTTGTGCAGATTGAGGTGACATGAAAGCTCATGGCGTCACCTCATCCAAAGAAGGATTTAGGGTGGACATAACCTGAGATAAATTCACAAAAACTAACGTTGTGCGTACAAACGTCAAATAGGCTAAATCGACAATTCGTGTAAGCGCCACGTTTTAAAGGGAATTGTGGTGCACCCGTCGCGATTCGAACGCGAGACCTCTGCCTTCGGAGGGCAGCGCTCTATCCAGCTGAGCTACGGGTGCATTGGGGGCTGTATAGTGCAGAGTTTGGGGGGTTGCAATCAGGAAAATTGCCCAGAACCCACGGCTAGGCCCGCCGTGATATTCGGCCCCTCCCTGCCAAAACACCCGCTTTAAGCGGTTTTGCGGGCCACCATATCTATCAGCGCTGACATGCCGGAATGGCCTTCGCCCTCGTTGATTTCGCGCTCATAGGGGCGTAGGCTGACAATCTCGAAATCGCTAAAGGCCTCGCGGAGCATGGCCTCGGTATAGAGGTTCTCAACCGCGCGCGGCCCGCCGGTGCCGAATTCGAGCTGCTTGGGGGTGTAGCCGTGCAGCAAAATATGCCCCCCGGGCTTTACCGCCTGCTTCATGCCCGCAAATTGCGCCATACGGCCTTCGGGACCGACGAACTGGATAAACACGCCCGCCACAAGGTCATAGGCCTTTGCCGTCCAGTCCCATTTGGCGATATCTGCCACGTTGAAATCCACCTCGACTCCGGCTGCCAAGGCCAGGGCGCGGGCTTTTTCCACGGCGACATCGGCGCTGTCCATGGCGGTAACTTTCAGGCCTTGCGCGGCCATATAAACCGAGTTCCGGCCCTCGCCATCGGCCACGGCCAGCGCGGTGAGACCGGGCTTTAGATAGGCTTTATGCTCTTGCAAATACTGCGCTGGTTCAGTGCCAAACAGGTACCCGGGCTTGGCGTAACGGTCATTCCACATGCTCATTCTCCTTTGCTTTAACATAAGAAATGCCGCCAGAGGTTTCATCCTTTGGCGGCATATATTTTTGTGAATGGCACTTTACTTAAACGCCGGAATGATCTTCTCGGCATAATCCGCAATAATCCGCTCTTCGTCGCCATTATCGAGGTAGATGTTAAACTGCGTTACACCCGCCGCCTCCAGCTCTTTGAGCTTGGCAATGTGCTCGTCAGGGCTGCCAAGTACCGCGAAACTATCCACGATGTCATCGGTGATGAAATCAAGGTAGGGGTTACTGGTTTGGCCGTGCTTCGAGTAGTCATAGCCCTTGCGGTCCTCGATATAGGCGGTGAGGCTGGCGGGCACCATATCGCTATCGGTGCCGTATTTCTCAACGATATCCGCCACGTGGTTGCCCACCATGGCCGGGAACCAGCGGGTGGCGGCAATGCCCTCATCCTTTGGCCCTGTCCATGCAGGGGCCGCCGACATGATGCGGTAGTCCGACATATCACGCCCCGCAGCCTTACCCGCCGCAATCGCTTGGTCCGCCAGCCATTTCACAATCGCAGGCTCGGCGATTTGCAGAACCAAGCCGTCACCCACCTTACCGGCAGAGGCCAACGCCTTTGGCCCATAGGCCGCCACCCAAACCGGAAGCTCATAGCCGTCAGCCCACGGGAATTGCACAGGGTTCGGGCAGTCGCCATATTGCTTTTCTTCGCCGCGGATCAAGCCCTTCACCACGTCCACAAACTCTTCCAGCTTGGCCAGAGGTGCTGGCTTTTTGCCCATTACCCGCACGGCGCTGTCACCCCGCCCAAGGCCGATGTCAAACCGGCCTTCCGATTGCTTGGCCAGCGAGCCAAACAGGCTGGCCGCCACCGACCAATCGCGGGTGTTGGGGTTGGTTACCAAAGGGCCAAAGCGCATGGTGGTGGTGTGCTCCATCAGCATCGCCATGGCCACAAAGCTCTCGCGCCACAGGATGTGGCTGTCATAATACCAGCAATATTCAAAGCCGGCATTTTCGGCTTGGCGCACCAGTGCGCGGGCGCGTTTGGGTTCTACAACCCCTTTGAAGGTAATTCCGAATTCCATCGTTTTTCTCCCTTTGGTTTAAGTATCAGGCGCCCAGATTTTGAGCCCCGCATGTGAAAAAGGCACCGCCTTTGAAATATTCAGCCGAATGAGGATCGGCGTGATCGCCTCGATGCAGCGCGCCGCTTGCGCACCCCCTGCATTATAGGCCGTAACCCCGAGCTGCTCGACCAGCGCCATCACCTTTTTGCGCGGCTCCAGCTTGTTGCCGCACACCAGAATGTCACAATTGATCGGGCTTTCAAGATTGTTAAGCGTATGGGCCGACACATTATGCAGCGCCCCCACCACCGGAATATCCGGCCCCAGCAGCGCCTGCGCAGCTTCCGTAGCCGAGCCTTCAGGCGGCATCTCCACCAGCTTGGGGTCATTTGGCGAGAGCGGCACCACGATATCGACAAGGATCTTGCCCTCTAGCCCGCCCTTCAGCGCCTCAAGCGTGGCGTTATGGGCCGAAAACGGCACCGCGAGGATGACCATTTCATCGGCCGCTGCCACTGCGCCTGCATTGTCAAAGCCCTCAATCAGCGCGGTGCCCAGTTTGGCGTTCAGCTCTGCCACAATCTCGGTGGCGCGCGCCCCGTCTCTTGAACCAAGCGCCACCCTTACGCCCGCGCGCGCAAACCGGAGCGCCAGGCCTTGGCCTTGCGGGCCTGTGCCGCCAATTATCGCAATTTTCGTCAAAATACATTCTCCTTGCTGGGGCGTAAAATATCCGCCGCTTTATCATTTGATGTTTCCCATTGAAGTCCGCGAAACCGCACCACAGGTGTTTGTGCCGCCTTACCCACCACCAGCCCGCTGGCGGTGGCCAACTCGTCGGCAAAGGCGGGTTCTGTCACGGCCAGTTCGCGCCCATAAGCATCCTGCTGCCCGCCCTCATGCACTGTGGCCGGCACCCCCGCGAGGCCAATGGCCACATTCACCTGCCCGAGCCGCCAAGGCCGCCCGAAGGTGTCCGTAATCACCACGCCAAGCCGCACGCCAAAGCGCGCCTCCAGCCCGTCACGCAAGCGCTGCGCGCTGGCGTCAGGGTCTCGGGGGAGCAAAATAACCGTTTCATCTGCCCCCGTGTTGCTTTCATCCACCGCCGCGTTGGCGCTAATAAACCCCAGCCGGTGCTGGCAGATCATCACGCCTTCATTCTGGCCCGGATGCCGAAATGTCTTCACCACCCGCGCGCTCTCGCGCAAAATCACCTCGACCTTGCGCGGGTCTTTGTTCAGCTTTTCCGCATAGGCCAGCGCTTCGGCCGAGGGCGTAACGCTGGCAAGCGCCACCACCTGCCCCTCGGCTTTCGAGAAAATCTTGTGCGCCGAGGTCAGAATATCGCCATCGACCAGCCCTACAGGGGCCAGTGCATCGCCGATGATGGCCACAAGGTCATCGCCCGATTGAATATCCGGAATACCCTCTATTGGCAGCAGCTCTACGCCCATTCCACCCCCCTGACCCGCGCCAAGTCAGCGCTGGTGTCTATATCATAGCGGAAACTCTCCAGCGGGATAATCGTGCAAGGCAAGCCCGTCGCGGCCCGCTGGTGGGCAAGGCAGGAGCCTTTGCCATAGTGAAACGAAATCGCATCCGGCGGCGAAACCAACAGCGCGTTGGTGCCCCCGTCATGGGCAGGCGCGATGCACACGCCTTCGCCCAGCGCCAGTAGCCGTGCGAGGTCATCGGCAGAGGGGTCTGCCAAATCAGCAGGCAGAACGCAAATGGCGCCGTAGCCCCGCGCCTTGGCCCAAGCCGCCCCCTCGGTCACGGCCTCATTCAGCCCGCTGCCGTTTTGCCGTAAGAAATGCCCTTGCACCTCGGCTTCAATCGTCCCGCTTTCGCTGACTACCAGCACATCCACGTCGGGCTGCGCCTCGGCCAAAAAGCCCAGCATCCGGCGAAACAGCGCCATGGCAAGCCGCGCCCGCACCGCGTCGGGCAGCACTTTTGAAAGGCGGGACTTCGCCACGGCAGGGTCCTTCATCGGGATGATAAACAGCAAGTCCTTCATGCCAGCGCCCCTAAAATGCCCGCCGCAAGCGCTTGTTTTTCAGCGCGCTCGGTCATCAGGGTTTGCAGCACAGTGCAGCCTCGCCCGAGCGCCATGATGGGCGGCTCAAGGGCGGCGTCCAGCGTATCAATCACCATATGGTCCAGCAGGTCGCCGTAATAGTCCGCCACCCCGAGCGCATCGGCCCGCAAGCCCAGCGCTTTCATCATCCGGTCGGCGGGGCCTTTTACGACCTTGCCGGCAATCAGCGGGCTAACAGCCACCACTTTGGCGCGCGCGGCCCGCACCGCCTCGCGGATGCCCTGCACCTCCAGAATGGGCGTGATAGAAACCAGCGGGTTGCTCGGGGCGAGCACAATCAGGTCGGCCTCGGCAATGGCCCGCAGTGCCGCCGCTGTCGGTTTGGCCGCTGCAATCCCCGCATAATCCAGTTCCAAAACCTCGGGGCGGCACTGCTCCCTTACAAAATATTCCTGAAACGAAAGCCAGCCAGCTGCCGTGCGCACGCGGGTTTGCACCACGTCATCCGTGGGCAGCAAAATCCGGCTTTTCACGCCAAAGGTTTGGGCCACATGGGCGGCTACTTCGCTGCGGCTTTGCCCTCGGGCCAGCGCGGCGGTGCGGTAGATGTGCAGGCCAAAATCACGGTCCCCCAGCGTCATCCACGTTTCGGCCCCCAGCTCTTTGAGCACGCCCAAAGCGCGGTGGCCCTCGTCGGCCACGCCCCAGCCCTGCGTGCGGTCTATCCGGCCAGCGAGGCTATAGGTCAGCGTGTCAATATCCGGCGAAACCCACAGCCCATGAAAACTGGCATCATCGGCGATATTGCCGATCACGCTCAGCTCTACGCCCGCAAGCCCATCAAAGCCCTCGGCCATTTTAGCCCCGCCAACCCCGCCGGCCAGAAGCGCTACTTTCATTACACTGCCTCCTTCAAAAAGGCGGGCAGGTCGGCCATAAAATCCAGCGGTTCAGCAGCGCGCTCTACAAGCGGCTCTTGCCGTGCAGGATCGTGGGTCGCAAACTCTTCAATCACCTCATAGCGCGTGTTACGCTGGTAAGGCGCCCGCCCAGCAGCGCGGATGATCTGCACCATCTCGTAAGCCATGACCTCCTGTCCGTGCTCACTCCCTGCCGCCCGCGAGATGCTTTCATTCATCAAGGTGCCGCCAAAATCGTTTACGCCTTTGGAAAGCATCCCCTGCGCCCGCTCCGGCCCGAGCTTGGTCCAGCTTGTCTGGATGTTATCTATCTGCCCATGCAGAAAAATCCGGCTGACGGCGTGCATGGCGTCGACCTCCTCCACCGTCGGGCCGGGGCGGACTTTGCCGGGGTTATCGGTATAAAGCGGGCTGTCGTAGTGCACGAAGGACAGCGGCACCAGCTCGGTAAAACCGCCGGTCTCCTTCTGGATGTCGCGCAGCAGTGCCATATGGGTGGCCCAGTGTTCAGGCCCGTCCACATGGCCATACATAATGGTGGCGGTGGTCGGCACGTTCAGCCCGTGGGCCGCGCGGATGATCTCGACCCATTTTTCGGTGCTGAGCTTATCTTTGGTGAGCAATTTCCGCACCTCGGTATCCAGAATTTCCGCCGCCGTGCCGGGGATGCTGCCAAGGCCGCATTCCTTTAGGTCCTGAATGAAATCGGCGTAGGACATTTTGGTTTTCGCCGCGCCATACCAAATTTCGAACGGCGAAAAGGCGTGGATGTCCATGTCGGGCATATCGGCCTTAATAGCCCGCACGATATCGCGGTAATACGTGCCGGGCATTTTGGGGTGGATGCCGCCTTGAATGCACACCTCGGTCGCCCCACGGCTGGCCGCTTCCTGCGCGCGTTCAACTATGGTGTCAAGCGTCAGCCATTCAGCGCCCTCGTCCTCGCGCCGCTTGGCAAAACCGCAAAAGGTGCAGCCCATATAGCAGATATTGGTGAAGTTTATATTACGGTTCACCACAAAGCCCACACGGTCGCCGTTCACCTTGCGGCGCAAGCCGTCAGCCACCTTGCAAATCGCCTTGAGGTCGGCCCCCTTGGCGCCATAAAGCACGGCGGCCTCGGCTTGTGAAACCTCACGGCCCTCACGCACACGGTCAAGGATTTGTTGCACTTGGCTCATGGGGTGGCTCCTAGGCATTGCACGCGGGCGAGGCCGTCTGCCCGCGCCATATTGGCAAGGCGGGCGGTGAGGGACGGATCCAGAAAGCGGTCTGACCGTTTCAGGAACTCAGGGTAAATCGTCAAGCGCTCTTGCAGGGTGAGGCCCGCGCGCGCGGTGGCTTCGGCAAGCTCGTGAATCTGCGGCCATGCGTGATTGGGGTTTATAAAATCAACCGTCACGGGGGAAATGCCGCCCCAGTCGTTCATGCCCGCTTTCAGGTATTCCGCGTGGCGGGCCGAGAGGTTCGGCGGGGCTTGCAGGCTGATTTCGGGCGCGAGCATCAGGCGCGCCACGGCGAGGGTGCGCAGCATATCCTCAAGGGTCGGCTCGGGGTGGTTTTCCATTCCGATGCCGGGCTTTTGCTGGAAGTTCTGGATGATCACTTCCTGAATATGGCCGTGGCGTTCATGGGCGGCGTTGATGGCGGCAAGGCTCTCCACCCGCTCTGCCCATGTTTCGCCAATGCCGATCAGCAAGCCCGTGGTAAACGGCACGCCGCGCTCGCCCGCGCGCTCCAGCGTGCGCAGGCGTTGCACGGGGGTCTTATCGGGGCAGGCATGGTGGGGCATGCCCTTGCGGGTGAGGCGGCGGGAGACGGTTTCCAGCATCATGCCCATAGAGGCCGAAACCGGCTTGAGCATATCGATTTCGCTGTCTGTAAGCGTGCCGGCATTCACATGGGGCAGCAGGCTGGTTTCCTGCAAAACCAGCTCACACATGGCGCGAAGGTATTCGTTGGTGGTTTTATAACCCAGCTTTTCCAAGGCCGCCGCCGCCTCGGGGTAGCGCAGCTCGGGGCGTTCGCCGAGGCTGAAAAGCAGCTCTTTGCAGCCCGCGGCCTCGCCCCGCCGCGCGGTGGCCAATACCTGATCGGGGGTCATATAATTCGCCGCGGGATCATCCGGTGTTTTGACAAAGCTGCAATAGGTGCAGGTGTCGCGGCACATATTGGTGAGCGGCACAAACACCTTGCGCGAATAGGTGACGGTGTGGCCCCAATGGGCCGCACGCTTGGTGGAGGCGCGCGCCATTAGCCCTTTAAGCGGGGCGGTGGCGGCCTCGAGGGCGGCAGCGATAGGCAGGTTTTCGATGCTCATATCCAAATTTTGACCAGATGGTCTAATTTGTCAAGCCTTAGTATCCGAAATCTGCGATAGCGTGCTAGCGCAGGCGGGGTGGCGCGCCCTCGGGTTGCTGGTTGGCCTCGACCCCCATGCGCAAGCCTGCCCCGATGCGGTGGGCAAGGGCGCTCCAGCTGGCGGCGGCCGCGGGGGAGAGGGTTTCGGTGAGCACCTCGTCAAACACCCCTAGCCAAATGGCGAAATGCTCGGGTTTGATCATGGGGCGCATGGCGTGCATGTGCTGCGGATTGCCGCTGTAGCTGCGCTCATGCAAGATGGCGCTTCGCCAGAAACGCGCGATCTTGGCTTCGTGATGCTCCCAGCGCGGGGCCTCGTCGGGGATGCTGGCGAAAAACACGGGCGAAAGCACCTCATGCTGGCGCACGCGGGCGTAAAAACGGGCGACCACCGTGTTAATCTGTTCGGCGGTGATCGGAAAGCGGGGAGGCAGAGTCATGGGATGTCCTTTCGTTTTTTTATAGATATGCCTCGGAGAGGGGAATGCAAAAGGCCAAATTGGCGCAGGTTGATTTTTTTGGTGTTTCGCCCCCCGGGATGATTGGCAATCCCTCGTGGGGGTATCGCGCCGTATGTCGTGAGGGTAGGTTTGCAATATCGCGCTCTACGGGCTAGGCTTGGCGGAGGGGGCTGGATGGAAGGCATATTCTTAATTGCGGGCGTATTTTTGCTGATATCGGTGGGTTTGCCGATCTATCTGGCCTTTATCGTGGCGGGCCTTAAGCAGCGACTTGAGGTGCTGGAAGGCGAACTGGCGCAACGGGTCTATATAGACTCTAATACAGATACAACAGATACAGAGGCAGCCCCGCCTCCCGAACAGCCTGAAAAACCACCGCGGCCCGCGGAACCCACTGCCCGCCAAACCGCGTGGCAGCCCGCGCCCAAGGTGAAGCCCAAGCGGAAATCGTTTGTGTTTAACAGCGGGAAAATCAAGCAGGCGGCCACATGGGCGCAGGATAACTGGGTGTTTATTCTGGCGGGGGTCTCGATGGCGCTGGCAGGGGTTTTTCTGGTGCAATATGGCGTAGAGAACGGGCTGCTTAGTCCGAAAATGCGGGTATTAGCCGCCATCGGGCTAGGTGCGGCCTTGATGGCAAGCGGTGAATTTGTGCGCCGTAAAGCCGGTGACGAAGCGGGGCATTTTGCGCTGCTGCCGTCGGTTTTTGCGGGGGCAGGGCTGGTGGCGGTTTTTGCGGGCGTGCTGTCAGCGCGGATGCTTTATGGGTTGATCGGCGCGGAAGCGGCTTTTGCGGGGTTGGCCGTTACGGGGGCCTTGGCGGTGCTGCTGGGCTGGGTTTACGGGCCGCTTTTGGCGGTGCTCGGGGTGTCTGGTGCGCTGGCCGCCCCGTTTTTGGTGGGCGGAAACCCGGGGGGGGCTGGCCCGCTGCACCTGTATTTTGCTCTGATCGCGGCGGTGGCGCTGTTGATTGATGCGTATAAGCGCTGGGCGTGGCTTTCGGCGCTGGCCCTTATCGGGGCTTTCTTGGCGTCATGGCTGCTGTTTAGTCAAACCGATACCGGCTTCCACGCGGTGCTGTTTGCTTTCCTCGTGGCGCTGATGGCGGCGGCCATTCCGCCGCTCGGGCTTACGCCAACCCATCGCGGCGGGCGGATTTCCGGCTGGCGCGGAGGCGGGCTGAAAACGGCAAAATCCACCTTTCCGACCCGCGTGGCGGGCGGGGCGTTTTTGGCGGCAAACGTCTATATCTGGCTGGCCTACGCAGATGATGCTGCGCTGTTTTGGTTGGTGCTAATGGTGGCGGCCTTGTTGCTCGCCGCCGCGATTTTCTGGATGAAAGACGCCCCCGCGCTGGCTGATCTTGCCTTTGCGCCGCCGGTGCTGGCGCTGGCGGTGATCGGCTATGAAGCCCTGCAGGCCCGCCCCGTGGCACTGGCATGGCTGGCCAATGCCAACCGTGATCTGCCAAGCGCCCCCGCCCCTACGCTGGCCTATCTGCTGGTGGGGGCCATGGCGGCCAGCATGGCCTTTGCTTGGCGCAGCGCTACGCGGCCCGCGCTACCTGTGGCCAACAGCGTGCTGGCGGCGGGCTTTGCCCCATGGGTGGCAATTTTGCTTGAGGCCCTCTGGCAACCCTCGCTGGGGCTGGGCGCGGGGCTATGGGCGATATATCTGGCGGCGATCGCGGCGCTGATGGTCGTGCTCACCACCCGTTTTGCCAAGCTGGACTCGCCGGAAAACCGCACCCGCACGGCGCTGTTTGCGCTTTCTTCCATGTCTATGCTCGCCTTTGTGGCGGTTGTGCTGCTTGGTGGCGTGGCGCTCACGCTGTCTTTTGCGGTAATGGTGCTGGCGGCGGCGTGGCTGGGGCAGCGCTATCGGCTGGGGCTGCTCGATTGGTATATCCAGCTTGGGGCCGTAGCGCTGAGCTTCCGGCTGGTCGCCGACCCGGGCTTGATCTGGGCGCTGTTTGCGCCGCTCTGGCAGGTGTTGCTGGCTTACCTAGGCAGCATCGCGCTGTTGGCTGCGGCGTGGCGGCTGCGGCGCGGGGGCAAGGTCTCTGTGATTGTGGTGCTGGAATCGGCGGTCTGGACTTTGGGCGGCATTCTCACCAACCTGCTTTTGGTGCGCTGGCTTGATGCCAACCATAATGACCAGATGATCTTTGTGATGGTCGCGCTTGGCGGCGCGGTGTGGCTGATGCTCGCGGCCAACCAGTTTTATCGGCTCAAGGCCAAAAGCCGACTTCACGTGCTGCGGGTGATACTGGCGGCGCTTTATAGCGGCGCGGCGGCGCTGGCCTTCGCGGCGGCGGTGGGGCTTAATCCGGCCATCTTGTCGGATGCCCGCGCCACGGGCTGGCCGGTTTTTGGCAGCCTCGGGGCTGCATACCTGCTGCCTGCACTGATGCTGGCGGCCATGGGCTGGAAGCTCATTCACCTGCCGCGCTGGTTGCGTGGAGGCTTTTGGCTTCTGGCCTCGGGGTTTGGCTCGCTCTGGGTGGCGCTCGAAATCCGGCATTTCTGGCTGGGGAATTTCATGGCCTCAAGCAAGGTGTTGAAGCCCGAGCTTTACAGTTATACCGTGGCCATGACCCTCGTCGCGCTGGGTCTGCTGGCGCTGGCATATGTGCGGCACTCGGCAGGGCTGCGCAAGCTGGCGCTGGCTGTGGTGGTGCTGGTGGTGGCCAAGGTCTACCTTGTGGATGTGGCCGGGCTAGACGGGCTGCTGCGCGCCGTATCTGTATTTGTGCTCGGGCTGCTGGCAGTGGTGATGGCGCTGGTAAACCGCTGGCTAAAGGCCGGAGAGGCGGTGCGCTAGGTTCGGCCCCGGCAAGCGGATTCAGCGCTTTACGCCCCGCGCCCTGCGCTTTATAACCCGCCCCATGGATACCGCTTTGATCATACGAATTAGCCGCCCGGCGCTCTAAATAGAGTCGTCGGGAAAAGGTGTATGGCCTCGCCGCACCGCCCCTTTGTCCAGTTTTCAAAACCTTACGGAGCTAGCCCATGTGCGCCGAGACCACCGATTATAAACCCACCCTGAACCTGCCAAAAACCGATTTCCCGATGCGGGCGGGCCTGCCCAAGCGCGAGCCGGAATGGCTGCAAAAATGGGCCGATATGGACCTTTACGAGGCCCTGCGCCGCAAGGAAGGCCGCAAGCCCTATATCCTGCATGACGGCCCCCCCTATGCCAACGGCCACCTGCATATCGGCCACGCGCTCAACAAAATCCTGAAAGATATGGTGGTGCGCTCCCATCAGATGATGGGCTTTGATGCTCGCTATGTGCCGGGCTGGGATTGCCACGGCTTGCCGATTGAATGGAAGATCGAGGAGCAATACCGCGCCAAAGGTAAAAACAAGGATGACGTGCCGATTAACGAGCTACGCGGCGAGTGCCGGAAGTTTGCGCAGGGCTGGGTGGATATCCAGCGCGAGGAGTTCAAGCGGCTCGGCGTGCAGGGCAAGTGGGATGACCCGTATCTCACGATGAATTTCGAGAGCGAGGCGGTGATTGCCGAGGAGTTCATGAAGTTCGTGATGAATGGCAGCCTTTACCGTGGCAGTAAGCCGGTGATGTGGTCTCCAGTTGAGAAAACCGCGCTGGCGGAGGCGGAGATCGAGTATCACGATGTGACCAGCCATACGATTTGGGTGAAATTTCCGGTTGTCAAGGC
>Ga0256840_1000575_pt1 | contig 37253 bp, 63 predicted proteins | sample 355202metaG_FD_185969 | JGI IMG/M metagenome (GOLD analysis project Ga0256840, IMG submission 185969) | Hydrothermal vent microbial communities from Mid Atlantic Ridge, Atlantic Ocean - 355-202 | ecosystem: Environmental > Aquatic > Marine > Hydrothermal vents | place: Atlantic Ocean: Mid...
GAAATATCTATATCTTCTAGCCCCGCATACTTAATCCCCCTATGTTCAAAAATAAAAGAGAGTATATCTTCAAATAAGATTTTCATTTCTTCGCTCTCCTCAAGTTTGCATCCATCCCATATCTTTTCACACTTGGGTTTGTTTGCTTCAACACAAATAGGGCAGGTGTAGCTTGTTTGTTTTTGCTTCCATCCCAAATCTAAAAAAGAGGCTTGTACCTTTTTGACACTTGGTTTGTCACTCTCTTTATATATAAGGCTTTTTTCTTGTGAACACAGGGTGCAGATAACTGTGTAAGTAATAGACATTTCCATTTTATTTGTATCCTTTCACTAGCTGTCTGATAATACTAGGATGCTTTATCCACATGACAGTACTAAGCATAATTTGATTGGCTCTACCTCCAGAGATTTCTAACTCCTCAGCTATTTGTGAATATGTTTGTCCTCTTGCTCTGCCATTCAGTATGTAGATAGCACTATCTTTAAATACTCCTCCCGCATCAACCGCGTCAGCTAAATATGTAATATCCAAACTTTTGATACCTTGTTTTTCCAAAGAGTTCTGAAGATGCTCATAAAAAAGAGATTTCATTTCAGGACTTCTATCTAACTTGCATCCATCCCATGCTTTTTTACTCTTATCTTTTGCTTCTTCTGCACACTGTGGGCAAATATCTTTTTTTATCGAATGTTTCCAACCTAAGAGAACTATCTCTTTTCTTACAGCGGTGTTAGTGGGTTTATCTTCTTCTTTGTGACTAAGTATGTGAACTTTTCCGCAAGTATCACACGCTAGTGTATAAGTAATCGAAAGACTCATAAATTTTCTCCTTGGATTTTATTATAACAACATTACGTGGGCATACTCTTATGAGCATACTGATAAAAGTCATCAATCATTTTTGCTATACGTGGGGATTTTGTTTTTAGGTCTGCAAGACCACTGCCCAACTGATTCTTAGGGAGGACGATATTTGTTCCTTCTTTGTGTGCCTGGTAAAGATAAAGTAGTGCTTCTCTGGTTACTTTATACTCTTCGTCTTTGTCTGAGAAGTAAGCTTCCTTTTCTCTTGAGGGTTTTCTTTTGGTGGGTACTCCATAAGCATTAGGTGCATCACGGATAATAGCTTGTCCTTTTTTACCCCACCCCTCAAGATTGTCTCCAAAAACAAAAAGATAAGTAGGATAGTCTTTTGTTAGTTGAATATCTATAAAATCTTTAAACAAAAACATCTTTTTACTCTTCTCTCTTCATGACTGTTTTTTTAGGATTAAACATCTTCTTCTCTTTGGTGTCTTCAAAATAGACCTCAACATCCCGTGCATCAACAAAAACAACTCTTCCAACCTTTTTTTGAACAATAACCGTATCGCCTATATAAAGGTCTACTGCAAAGACTCTCATGATAGAGCCTTTAGTTTGTCGACATATATTTCTACACCATCTTTAGCCATTATAAGAGCTTGTAAACGTCCTTGCTCGTATGCCAACTTGTTAGTGTTTCTTTTTTCTGTAGTATCAAGAGTGCTGTTGCAAGAGTCTATCTTTCTCTTATACATCGCTAAATCATTTTCTAATGTTTCTAATAAGGTACACATTTTAATTCCTTTTGAGTTAGGTATAGTGGGGGAGGGGAAACTAAGCTGTTTCCAAATCCATGTTAAGCATATTGTTGCCGTAAGCTTTTTTACTCATTGCATACATGTACTCACTTTTTGATAAGGTAATGAATGCCGAACTGTTCTGAGGGGATGCAAAATACTTTGAGGTTTTATTCCCCTCTTTATGAGCTTCCCAAAAATTGACATACCCTATGCCTCCTCTTCTGTTTTTTTAAAATAGAAAGTATACCATGCTTCAATAAGCTCATACTTCTCTTCCAGATAGAGGTCATACAATGTTGTTTTTGTATAATTACTCTTAGAAGAAACAGAGGTAAGATAAACCAAATTGTTTTCCTTTTCAAACGCACTAAATGCTCTATGGTCATAAGAAATACGCGTATAACCATTCTCTGTCATCATTTTGTTGATGAAAGGTGTAGCAACGGAATTAAAGCGTATGTGGTTAGTTATTAATTTCTCTTCCTCTGAAGTGGGGACAGTTGTTTGATATAATATATTATACTCACCATTACATTCGTCACAATCTACATGCATATCCTTAAAGTCCAAACCTATTGAGATAGCAACAGTATTGATTTCTTCTATTGAGGTGTCAGAGAGAGGATGAGTTTTGGTGACTATTTTTGTTTTTGGTGTCCCTCTTAAGAGTTTCTCATGTGCTAGTGTAAGAGCTTCTTTGAGTAAATTTTTCATGTTTTAATCCTTTTTCTTTTTGATATGTTATATTATAGCAAATATACATTAAATAGATGCTTAAATTGTGAATATTTAAAAAAAGTTTTTACTGAGGCAAGTGCCTCATTATATTTGATTATGCCACGCTAGGTAAAACAGATGCTTTCCAATTTTCAACATACTCTACCACAGCAGGGTATGCATACCGCATAACTTCTTTTAAGGCAAACCTCTGTTCACCATCCTCTAAAACAATATCAAGTATCTCTTTTTGCTCCTTACTTAAAGACTCTTCTTTCTTTAAAGAATAAAGTGCTTTATTGAGCATATTTACCACCTCCATCTTATACCCCAAAGAAACAGGAGTATAGCTAGAAGAGGTAAAAAAGTGATACTCTAGGATATTATTTGGTGTATGTATGCACTCAACCATAACCTCACCATAAATACGGTTTTCTTTTGCATACTTCATATATCTTTTATTCGCTGCAGCTTTATGCTTTGAATAGCTTTGATGTGAGGTAAGAGCATAATATATAATCACTGCTTCTTTAGTTCTTCTGATTCCAAGTGTTTTGTTTATTTTTCTCTTCATCGTAGAAAGAATGGACATAGCCTGATAATCTAGTCTCTCTTTAAGTGTAAAATCCATACCTGGAAGAGCTGTATCCTCTGCTCCATATTTGCTAATAAGTATTTTTTGTAAGTGTGTCATGATAATCCTTTTCTTTTTTGATATGTTATATTATAACTAAAATAATATAAGAAAGTACTTATTTAGATTAAATTTATGATTATAAAATATAAGAAGAGGGGATTAAACGATGTGGGCATATCAGCTCCCACATCTACAGGTTTTGTAGTTTTTGTCCTGTTATAAAACGATACTGTAGAAATGGGATTAACAAAGAACAGTCCGTCAAAAGAATTTTACTGCTAAAGTCTTTTAGCCTTGCTTGATAGTGCCTAATATCTCTCCTCTTGTTTATTCTTCATTTTTTCATTCTCCTCTCTTTGTTTTTTATCTATTTTGTTTAGATAGGATATAAAGCTTTTTGCCATCTCTCTTTCAATATGTTTTGTTTTTGCTTTTTTCAATGATGTCACTGTCTGGGAATCAAAACGCCAATCAAAACTTGCTTGAATTTGAGAGCAGGATACAGTGTCGTGATATTTGTCATCTGTTTGCTTTATTTCTTTAAGAAAATAAGACAGTATTGACATCGCTGCATCTTTACTGTTGTCTTTTGAAAAATAGTGAGCATAAAAGTTCACGACATCTAAATAATGATTCTTTTTCAAAAGAGCATCCACTACAGGCATAAAATCTAAAGAAGACATTCTTTTTATATCTATCAATGTTTCTAAATTCATATAAGGCTGAATTTCACGATAAACTGAAAAGCTTGCTTTGCTCTCATCCTTAGAGAACTCTTCAAACGCATCATCAAAAGATGCTAGTGCTTTTTTACTTTTGAATGAAAAAAGAAATTTAGTAATAGTCTCAATGTTTTCACTTTGCACGATATGTGTAAATAATGAGTATGTATTTATTTTTTCAGGATTAATACTATTCAAAACTTCAAGTTTAGAAATTTTACCCATTTGTAAAAACTCTATTATTTCTTCCTCACTTATATAGTTTTCTATTAATTCAATAACAGGTCTATTCTCTTTTCTCCAGTTGTATAATGTTTTTTCTGTAAATGAAAATAATTTACAAGTTATTTTTTTATTCATAATTTCTCCATCAAAATAACCAAATTTTTTCATCAGTAATAAACTGACGAATCATTTGATGCTCTGCCTCTTCAAGTTCAAAAACCAACACACTGCCACTCTCTTTTGAAATATCATCCGCAGTGACTTCATAATCAACACCTATCTCTTTGTTAATAAAGTCCTTAACGACTCTTGTCTTTGACACAAGATACTCTTGAGGCTCCAACAACATTACTCCTCCTCTAAAATAACTTCCCCAACCTTGTACTGGGTAGATGCCTCAAACATTGCCAACATACTCATGCGTTGAGTTATTTCATCACTATCTTCTTTGCGAATATCCCGCGTGGCAATCACAGAATTTAAGGCTTCAATAATTTTCCAAGAAACCCCACAGGCACGAAGGGCTTTTACTTCTTTCGTTTCGCTATCTACAAATCTGTGAAGCAAGGTATTTTTAGTCATATTGTATTCCTTTTTCTGCTATATTATTTTTATCAACGAGACCTCTTTGCTTTTGAAAAAGAGCTTCTTCTTTTGGTTGAGGTATAAAAACATGAGAATAACTGTTTAAAACCCAATTTTCACCTTGTATCTCTTTTTGAGTTAATCCCATCAAATATTCTCTCGTTGTTTTATGTTGGGTATAGATATAAAATCCAACATCATTTGTAAGCACATAATCATTGTCTATGTAAAACCTTTTTCTTTCATCACGGATACTTACTTGTCCACTTAAATATAGACGCTTGTAACCTACACCTTGAAGATACACCATAGGCAAAGATTGATAGTCTACATTTCTAAACCCATGTATATCTACCTGTGCAATTTCTATCTTCTCGATAAAAGAAACAATTTCCTCTTTCTCTGCTCTTATAAATAACTCTTTAATACTACAAAGTACTTCTTTGCTTTCGTTCTCAATTCTATTGGTATAGTCGGATAAAAGATGAAAAACAGAGGTACTTTTTAAGTCTCTAATCAACGCATATCCGTCCTTGGTCATAAACTCACCAACAATATGTTTTTGATTTGATGGAGTTGTCATAATGTTATCCCCCTTACACTAATTCAGTACCCAAAGATAAGCTCTCTGGGTGCAACTGTAGATTTTCATAAAGAGAAATGACATACTCTCTTATTGTTGTAGCTTCTTCTTGTGAATATTCTATTGTATCATCTATCTCATTTAATAATTCAAAGTCATCCATTCGACCAAACAACTCTATGCTCTCAATATTGAATGAGCCAAAGTCATGCCAATCTTCGCTGTGTGTATCTGTGAGAATTAAAATAGATGTACTATCCAATTCAAAACAAAGTGCTACTGCATACATCTCATCATTTTGCATTGAAACAACTTTTAATGTTCTAGCACTTTTCAGAAGTTGTGGGGCATTCTCATCTGCCTTAATTTCTTCTAAAACCTTATCCCCATAAGCCAAAACATACTCATATTTTAATTGTTCTAAAACAACTTCTGCTTGAGTGTATCTCTCTTCAATCTTCTGAACGACTTGATTCATTTTAAATCCTTTTCTTTTTGATATGTTATATTATAGCAAATATACATTAAAAAGATACTTAAAATGAGAGATTATTTAGATAATTAAATAAATAGTAGAGTTTTTATCTTTATATTTAATGAGGTAAGTGCCTCATCTTTCAAATTAATCTAATAGTGCCTCCCCCTGGTTAATAAGTCCTCTAAGTTCACTAGACAAATATGTTAAATCAAAATCTCCTCTACCAATCTCTATGACACTTTCTTCTAAGGAGTTATAATAATTAATCATTGCCCTAGATGCTCTAGCATTGCCTAATTTTCTAAATGGCGTTTGAAGTGTGTCTTTTTCATTAGAGGAATAATCAGTAGATAAAAAGTAATATGATAACGCCTCAAATTTAGTAACCCCGTTTGTGAAGTGCTTTTTGTGTTGAAATCTTGATAATAACTTTATTTTGTCTTTTTTATCTAATTTTTCAGCACCCCGTGTAAAAAGAAAATTCCTTATATTGTTGTTCACTTTCTGAATAGGGTGTACCTCTCCTCCTCCATTCCATCCACGAGTTTCTGCAATCGCTGTCAAAATATCATTATTTTCAAGTGCCGTAAGTGCCGTAGCTAAATCTCTCATCTTATATTCATTGTATGTCATATTAATTCCTTTTTAGCTCATCTTAGAATGGCATTTCATTACACTTCGGACACATGACAACATTGTCCTCATATTTGTGTACCTCATTTTCGCTCATATACATTTCGCAAACATCACAATAAACCGAACACTGTGAACAAAATACATCTTGCTCATTGTATGAAGAATATGCCTCATCGTCTGGAAGCAAAAGCTTATCACAGGTAACACACACTTCAATCTCATTAAAATTTATATCTTCCAAGGCGTAGCCTTTCGCTAACACCTCATTTGTTATCTCTTGTAATGACTTACACATTTATAGCTCCTCTTTTCATACTAATCCTTTTTATTTTTTAAAGCTACTCTATACTCATGGTCTAATCTCCATGATATATCATCTTGCCTAGAGGTAATGTGCCAATTTTTAGAATTTCTATCTCTAAATTCTATTGTTGCACCCTTCATCCAACCCTCTATTGCTTTTTTATGTTTTAAGAGGCTTTTTTCTGATATACCATTTGTATTTCTCATCTTTCACATCCTACATACCCAAGGTTATTTGTTACACCATGTAGCTCAAGAAAGCAATTCTTGTTTAATCGTATTTCTTGTTTTACTGTCTTGATTGCTTCTAGTATGTCGCTATTTTCATGCCCTGTTAAATTTGTCCAAGCCGTGATACACGATTTCTTGTTTTTCCCATAATAATGAAATGCCTTAATCGCTGCACCTTTGTTAACTATTTCAAAGCGAGTATATAGTAATTCTGCCTTGTCTAAAACACCTCTTAATCTATCTAAATACGGGCTACTATTTTCTAGCATTTTAAATCCTTTTCTTTTTGATATGTTATATTATAACATAATATAGATTACTTATTGCTTAAATTTTTAATATTAGTAATACATTTAGTTATTACTAATGTGTAATATAATATAGTAGTAATATAAATACATATTACTAAGGAAACAAAATGGAATTGCAAACAGGTCGTATCGTTTCAGGAGAGAATTTCAGAGGACGAAAAGAGCTATTATTACAAATCAAAACCTATATGGAGATAAACCAAAGTATTGTATTGGTTGCCCCCAGAAGATATGGTAAAAGCTCAATCATCAAAAAGGTATTAGACAACAGTAAAAAATATAAGTCAATTGAGATTGATTTGATGAAAGTATATAACAAAAGAGACCTTGCTGAAAAAATCATAGAGGAAACCTATAAACTTGTAGGTATCAATAACGTATGGGAATATACAAAAAAACAAAGCTATCAAACGATGCAAGTCATAACAAATATTTTGAAGTCGGTTAAAATATCATTTGAAGAGGCAGAAGTAGGGGTCTCGTTTGATTTGTCATCAGGGAAAGATGATGATGCCTTTTTACTTCATGCACTAGCCCTACCAGATAAAATAGCACAACGCTTAGGTATTCGCATTATTTTCGCAATTGATGAGTTAGGAGAAATAAGAAACTTAAAGGAGTGGGAAAAAATATTAGACGTGATGAGGTCAGTATTTCAAACCGTTGAAAAAACAAACTTTATTTTTGCAGGTTCACAGTATTCACTAATGAATAAAATATTTACAGATAAAAATTCACCATTCTTTAGATTTGCAGAAGTGCTAAACGTGCCAACAATGAGAGCAGAGGAATTTAAAGGGTTTTTTGAGGAAGTATTCAAGAAGAAGAATATTTCACTCTATAAGGGCTTTACAGAGGACTTAGTGGCTATCTCAGGTGGGATACCGTATTATATTATCAAAATAGGTCAGGAAGTATTTGTAAATGCTTTAATAAAAAACAAGATGAATACATATCCTGTTCATATTTGTAAAGGAGCGTTAGCGAGATATTATAAAGAGGAAAGCTATTTTATGTCAGAAATGAATAAGATAAAAGGAAGAAAAAACTATTACCAAGTTATTAAAATATTGAGTCAAAAAGAAAACCCATACAAAGAGCTGAAAAGTAAGGGTCTGCTAAAACAAAATATTGTAAAAATACTACAGGACTTACAAGATGATGGGATGATTGAGAAAAGAGGCACAGATTATAGGATTATAGACCCGTTTATGAATAGATATATTAAAAAAATGTAAAAAAAAAGGGGGGGGGGAGGAGAGAGAACTTCTCTCCTTTTGTTTAATAAGTTACTTTTATGTGCATGATTCTACCACCTTTGGTTTTTTTGCTATAACAAGAATAAAACCTGACCCTGGTAATAGCGTAACATCGTTGTCAGCAATTATCCAAGATTTCCAACCCCTGTCAAGTTCTACCTCATCGGGATTATCCACAGTTTTACTCATGCCTAGTGTTTCAAAGAATAAGTTATATCCTTCAGTTATCCTTGCCTTAACCTCGTATCCTTTGGTATATCTACTTAAATCACCAAGAATATAAGGTTCAATATCTAACCTTGGCTGATAATATTCCTCAACTCTTTCAAACTTTATCATTCTCTCGCTTAACCCATTCTTAACCTCTTTTCTCACATATTCATTCAAAGGAATAGAAATTTTATTGTGTTCTACCCCATTTGAAATTATCTTCTCTTGCATCCTCTCTTGTGTTGTGTCTATCATTTTCCCATTCAGCCTAAGACTTAAAAGTTTGCTTTTTCCTTTTACCTCAGAAGATTGTTCAAAAATAGGGTTGCTTCTGTGAGGAGAAAGATAAATATTTGCTGTTATGCTTTCTATAATAGTCACAGATTCATCTTCTCCTATAGATACATCAAACTCCACACGATACTGTTCAAAATGAAAATCAATTTCCTCATCAAAGAATTTGTTTTTTATCGTTTCGGCAGCATTGGTATGTACTATAGGCAAAACACTTCTAAGTATTGACTCTGTAAGATTTGTCCAAGACGAGATAAGTGTATGATAGGGGCGTTCTTTCTCAGGCGTGTAGATAACACTATAAAGATTCTTTTTCAGCATATTTAAGTAAGTGCTTGTTTGCATGATTATTGCAAAAACACCTGCACCCAATGTGGCACTTCCAATATTTAATAATGTTCTACCAACACCCTCCTTATCAAAATAAGCATCAATCGTTCCATCGAAAATACCTCCTATAACAATAAGAGATGTACCCACCAAAAAGAGACCACTCGCTGCGTGTCCCCTAAAAGTAGAAAATACTAATCCCAAAAAGAAAAGAGTCCTTTCCTTTACTGTGGTCAAATCTTTTTCTTCTGTTCTAAGCTTCTTCATTTATTTTTCCTTTAAATTTATTGAGAGTAGGAGAGTTACCTACTCATAGTGTACCAAACAATACTCAAAATAAGTATGATTCTCATCTTTTTCTTTTATCCCATTACCGATAAAATGCACCATAAACATTTTAAAGGAAACCTTCTTCTTTAATAATAGGTAAATGTTACCTATTACCACCATGAGAAAAATAACCCCTATGCCTGTAACAAGTCCCTCAAAAAAAGGAAGAGCTACAAGAACATACAGAAACACACAAAGCATCAGTAACTCTAAAAGAGTAAAAAACACTAAAAGCTTTTTATATAACTGATGGTATTTTAGAATCTTATTCGTGCAAGATTGTAGGAACTGGTGTATCTGTTCTTCTCCTTCCAATTCCTCAATAAAACCTGCTGAGGTTTTAGCAATGTGTTCCTTGCCTAAAACTTTAAAGTATAGGCTATACACTTGGAAGTCCATATCCAATAAAGTTTTATCATGTAGTGGGTCTATTGCTGAGAAAAAAGCATTCATTTTTTTATTACTAAACATTGGTTTCAACCTTGAAGCCATATATTGTAATTTTATCTGTTTTACTTTCCTCTACGCCACAAGTCTCACACACCTCTTTAAAAGTGCTATCTTCTTGAAAGTCATCTCTGTATACATCTAAGATTATATTGCCCGCCATACGCTCATCAAGTGCCTCTAAAACTTGTTCTTTTGTGAAATCTCTGTGGATTGCATCTGCACCAAAGGCATATTCGTAAACCTTTTCTATAAAAGGGTCTATAGTTGAGTTTTCATTCACCTCAACTTCACATTCCACAATATAGTTATAAAGCGTAATAAGTTCACGGCTAAATACTGATTTAGTAAAACTCTCCTCTTCCATGAGAAGTGACATCACACCTTCAAATCTACCTTGATAGTATGTATCTATTTGCAGTTTTTTTGCTATGAGTTCATCAAGAGATACCTCACACCCTTGCATAATACTTGCATAACACTCGCCTGCTTCTGTGATAAGTCTTTTTAACATCTTTAATCCTTTTCTTATTGATATGTTATATTATAACAAATAGAAAGTAAAAGAGTGCTTAAAGTTGAAAGAAGTGTGACAGATTTTATGTTTTTGTTCTGCCATTGAAAGACACCAAACTAAGGGATAGTAGGGAATAGGGGGTGTGCCGTCCGTAAAATGTATTCATTTTCAAGGTTCTATGGAAGGTTTGCTTTATGTATCTGCCGAGTTGGTCATCATAAAATTAACTTTCTCAAAACAAACATCACAATAAGGTTTTTGTGATAATCCAATATCTATAAAACACCCTTGACAATGGTTAGTGACTATACTTTTTTCACTAGAAGAAGGACTCCCACACTTTAAAGCTAATATATTCCCAGATTCTAATAAAAATTTCTTTCTTGCCAATCCTTGATACTTGTTGGATTTCAATATGGCAGCGATTGCATCTTCACAATCTCCAAGACTAAGACTTTTAAGGATAACCAACTCCTCAGAAGCTGTTTTGTCAACAAAAAGAGAATAAAAAAAATTTGTTTTTTATCGCGTATTTTCCCCACTGATAGTCTGTAATCAAAAAACCTAAGAAAAAAGAAGCAAATGATACAATCAGCACTATCCAAAACAACCCATCTCCATTAAAAAAAACTAAAGACTATAAAGATTAAAAAAATAAGAGAAACACGCTGAGAGATAGTTAAAGAAGTGAAATACATGCCTACATAGATGGATACAAAAAACCCTATTGCTCCGAAAGTCACAACCCCTATCATAAATAAACCTGTGTATTTATTGTTTGTAGGCATTCGCCCAGACTTTTTCTTGTTTTTGTTTTAGTTTTCAAAATCTAATTTACTTTCAAATTCCATATTCTTTCCTTTAATTATTATTTAATGTGATTCTAATTTGTGATACAGGTCAGTCAGACAAATACATTTCTGCTCTTTCACTTGCTTCATCAAACACTTCTTCCAGTAAGGAACATAAATATATCTCCTGTACAAATGCACAATCAATATCCTCTTCCTTATATGCATATCTCCATGTGTATATTCTGCCACCAATGTTTGTGATAAGCTTTTCTTCTTCTGTTATATTCTCTTTAATAAGTCTCTTATAACTTTCAACTATTTTTGCATCAGACGTGTCAAGAAACTCATCCTTTTCTTTGTTATAACCTTGGTACTCCTCCTCATCTAGGTTTAACCTATTAAGAATACTCCGTGTGATAAATTCATTAGGAAGAACCTTCATCATCTTTTCAATATCTTCTAGCGTGTATATATCACTCATAAATAACGCTCCTATCCAAAATAAATATTAGTTAAAAATATTTCTAGCTTTACCTAAAAATATCTTTATCATATTGTGTGATACTGGTGAAACAACTATGTCTTCAGTATCTGAAAAGATAGTTAAGTCCCCATCTCCATTCTTTTTAAAGTAGATTGATTTTTTATCTACCTTTATCTCTATTGTCTCACCATCATATAAAATTTTTTTCATCTTGTCCCCGATATTCACCTAAACGCATAAAAATATTCGCTCTATTTTTAGATTTCAAATACTGATAAGCACCTGCACACATCTTTGGTTTTTGAGAAGGTGTCGATTCCATATTCTTATCAAGATTGTGTGCTGTTTTGTGGCAGCTAAAGCTATGCATATCATTTTCTAATAAATAAGCCTTTATCTCCTCAACTCGACCTTCATTTAGGTGCATCGCTTTTCCATCATCCAAAAAAGGACAATTAGAACAAGAAGACAATACCCTCCATTCATTTGTTTTTATAAGAGATAGACTCATACTATAGCACCTCATCAAACAAATCAATGTTCACTTCATCTTTCATGCCGTCAAGCTCATCACGCAAAGAATCCAGTTCGCTTATCCAATCTTCAAACTCTTCGCATTTTTCACTTTCCTGCCAAGCCTCACTTCTTTCCTCTATCCAAACTTCAGCATCGTCAATCTTGCTTGTGAGTAAAAGTTTGAGTTCTTCAAATGCTGTATGCACATTTGTTATTTTCTTTTGTAAAACAGTAATATCTGCTTTAGAAAATCCCTTTTTCATCTACTCCTCCTCTTGGCTAATATCAACAATATCCCAAGAGCCGCTATTCTCCTCTTCTGAGAAAACACTCCCATCGAGACCTCTTGCTATAGCATCAGCTTCTTCTTGTGAAGATGCTTCGATAGTAGTAGTTAGCATTGTACTCATTTTTGCAGTAATAATAAATGTTTGCATGTTAATCCTTTTTCTTTTGATATGTCAAATTATAACACAAATATACTTATATTAACATTTATACTTAACTTTTTACAAACTAAAACATTTTCTCCTAGACGGTTTAGTTGAAATAATATAATCTATCTGAAAATTCTCTTCTGAGTTGAGCCTCTCCTGTTGTATCAAAGTACTGACAGTAATATAGAGATTCTTTTATATGTGGTGCTACATCAACGAAAACTTCCTCTAAGCCATATTTATCGGTTAAACCACAATGAATGCAGTAGGGGGGATGATGAGAACCCTTTTCTTTTTTTGTCTATGCTATCAAGAGCATAATATAAGTGAAAAGTACTGAGTACATAATCACTGTTTTAGTTCGATAAAAAATATCATTATTTTTATATCTTCCTCTATCTAAAGCGTATGCTAGAATAAATCCAATCATAGCAGCACTTATCCCTTTTACATCTAGCTCAAATATATAAGAAACAATAACTGTCCCTAAAATAGCCAAAAAGGAAGACAAATGTATAAGCACAAATGTTTTAAATAAAAATATCACATTCACTCCTAAAATCTAACAGTATCACATGACACGACATAATCGTTCAGCCTGTTGTTATCCGAATAAAATACATTAGGATAATAAAAACATTTCCTAAAGTCCTCTTTCTCATTATACAAAACTTTATAAAAACCACTAGGCACAGCAACGCGACTTCTCCCAACGGTAGAATAACGTGAGGAGAAGGTAGGGATATTTAAAATATCCACAAAGCCTAATTTAAAAGAGACAAGTCTTTCATATTTTTCTGCCTTTAACCATGCTTTTCTGTTGAGTGAAGGAGTTTGAGGCATAATATTTACCATTGTATAAGTAGCATAGACACTTCTACTGTTCCAATTGCTAGAAGCATGACTTCTGCTGTGTCCCCTGTCCATGTTTGAGTTTTTATAGTCTGACCATTTTGCCCTATATCGTTTTGGTATACGATTGTCTTCATAGAAGCGAGGTCTTCGCTTAATGTAATTACCATTTTTTATCTGTTCACCTATTACACGATAAGAAATAAGAGTAGAAAGCTTTTTGCTATAATCATAACAAGCCGTAAATAGAGAATCTTTTATTACCTTATCACAAGACTGAGTGTTAAAGAGTGTTTGTTCTCTTATAGGGAAACGTAAGTTATTCTTTCCAAAAATTCCCATTGTACGAGAAGAGGGCGTTGGGGTTTCCTCAAGAGGGGTCTGCTGTAAATCTCTTGCTTTATTGTAATTATGTTTAAGCTTTTTGGCTATTTTCCCAAGGTCTGATAGAGAGACACCTTGAAAGATATCCGTTGCGAGTACAGGAGAGCTGAGTAGATAAACTCCCACAAAAATAGAGAGTAAACTTTTTTTAAAAGTACACAGAGAGAACATATTAATCCTTTTCTTTTGATATGTTATATTATAGCATATTTTAGCTTAATCTTTTACTTCTTTCTTGTGTTTACAATTTTTTTTGAGTAAACTAACCAAAAAAGGATTTTGGGATATGTTAAGAAAAGCAATCATTGAACAATACAAAGAAAGATTTGAAGAGAATGAACCAAAATATTGTCAGGGAAAAATAAATAGAGTCGCTGAATGTCAAAGCTATGAAGAGCTAATCTACCTCTGTATGAATATAGACATGACGGGACATAAAATCATAGCAAACAAAATAGGAATGAGTCATAGAGACTTTGCCTTTTTACTATCTGCACATAGAGCATTGAGCCAAGGAAATATATATGAAGGGAAAAAAGGTTTTCCCTACAAGAAAGAAGAATCTACCCATGAGGGGAAAATAATCCAAACTATGACATACCCTGACGAAAGTACTGCAAAATATGCGTATACAACACCTGCCATCCCTGTTGTAAATTAATGTTTTGCATCTTAGAAGATTTGGTTTGCAACTTTTTTTGAGACATGTTAAAAAAAACCAAGAATGAATGCAAAAGTTATTTATATAATTTATCTTTTTAAATACTCTTCCAAAAAACTATCACAAATAACATATCCGTCCCTATCATCTTGAATAAGTAGCCCTATATCGACCAAACCTTTTCTTACTTGATAAAGTGCTTGTGATGTTAATTCTTGTTCTTCCCCTCTAGCGGTACGATACATTACATCGTGGTAATGCTTTTTGGTTTTCATTTCTGAAATATATTGTGTCACCAAGTCTAATTGTTCAAAATAGGCTCTTTCAAAAGCATCATATACATATAAATTTTTAATAAGCAATTCATCTTTTTCAAGCATTAGATGATAAAGTGTTTGCATGGTAAGCATTGTATTAGCAGGATGCCCCTGCAACCTATTAAGTATTTTTCTAAGTATCTTTGTATCATCAAACACCATCTTTTTTTTACGAAATGAAGCAATAATATCTTTGGCTACCTCATCAATATCAAAAGGTTTTAAATTGATTTTTCTACAATAATTAAAGAACGGTGATTTTTTATTTTCAAAAATATCTGTCATTATTGACTCAATACTGCCTAAAAATACCGAGTGGACACCTTCTGTATGTTGAAGTGTGCCTCTTAATACTTCTAGAATTTTACCATTATCACAATCAAGTCTTTTAATATCTTGAAATTCATCAAAGACTATAGTGATTTTTTTGTTTAGACTTTTCGAGACTTCATCAACAATTTTTAAAGCATCAATGAACTTTTCACAATCTGTTTTTTCTTTAGAACTAAAAATAATTTCAGCACCCAACTCAACAATCCCAACATCAATCTTACCCGATGTCTTAACTTCTTTAATTAGTCCAAATACATTTTCCTTTGCTTTTAAAAAGAAGCCTTTTATATCTAACATATCATAGGCTTGATTAATGAGTTCTTCTGGCAATATAGAAAGTCTAGGGACTCTCCTAAAATCAAGATAGATATGAGGTGTATCTATTAAGACCTCAGACATGAGTGATGTTTTGCCATAGCGTCTAGGGGCTTTAATCATAAAGTCATTATGATTTGCTACTAATTGTTTAATTTGTTTTTTAACAACTGTTCTATCAAAGAAATTTATCCCGCTAACAGGCTTTCCATACATAAACATTATTTACTCCTTAATACATATATATAATATATTATATCATAAATAAATAAACAATGATTTAATTTTATTTATATATAAATAAATAAAATATATTTATCAAGAGCTAATCTACCCATAATTGTAAATTAGTCATTAGGAGTGATTTTTTTTGAAGAGAGGAGAATGTGTTTCATCACCTCATCCATTAGTTTCTCGTGTGAGGAAAATTCTACAGCCTGACCCAATATCTCTGAAGCAATAGATTTTGAAGCACTCTCAAGCGAAAAAGAAGCAGGCACGCCCATAATGTGTTTTTCAAGCTCCTCACTAGGGAAATAATATCTGTTATCTTTGCATATTACAAGAGAATCTTTTGCCATACGCGATTGGGATTTCAGAAGCACAGGGAAGTGGGTACTTTTTTCATTCACAACACGTAAACGCCCACACAATGCACCATCTTGAATAGACTTTGAATGTGTAACTTCTCTACATGAAGGAAGAAACGGAGCGACATTCATTTCCCAAAATTTTTCAGCATCTAAATTTTCATGATGTTCCTCTGGAAATGAAAAAGGAATATGTTCAAATGATGTAGCAAACACATAGGCTCGTTTTCTTTTTTGCACTCCACCATGCAAAGAGGAGTCTACTATCTTTTCATAGACCTTATATCCCCACCTATTTAGCCGTGCCTTGAAAAAGGTATGGTAATCTGTCCCCAATAGTGAACCTACATTTTCCAATAACAAAAAAGGAAATTGGCAGGACTCCATAATACGAAGTACATCATAAAACATATCGACAGTCGTATTAAGTGACCCATCACTATTCAAAACAAGAGCCTTTTCCTTGAGACTTTTAGCTTTAACGGGTGACAAGTCATCACACTGAGTACTAACAGAGAGTAGAGCAGTGTTTCTCTTCGCTATGAGTTTCTGTATCATCCTCGCATTAACTTTAAAGATGTCTTCATTAATTAATGCTCCTACAGGGATATTGTCTATAGCACAAAGGGCTCCCGTTTCGCTAAGGTCTTTTGTTTTATCTCTCTTTTCATGCGGGCGAAATTCAAGTAAAGCATCTATTCTCATTCTTTTTGAAATACTTAAAGCGTCAATACCCGAAGAACAGGCGACAAATGCCCCAAGTGTTTGAGTAGACTTTTGAAGTTTCTGTATACGACTTGCTTTTTTATCATCAAGAGGAACAATTGTTATTTTTCCATATTGGAAAGTGATATGCACTTGCAGACAATCCCCTAATGACTCTTTTAGTTTAGGTTGAGAACGAATATCTAATAAAGTTTCAATAGGGTTATTTTTTCTGCTTTTATATGTTCTGGAATATACTTTTTTTACCCGTTCTGTCTCATCTAGTGCAGCAAGACGGACTTCTAGCCCCTCTCCTTTACCTCTTACTGTTTCCACCACCTTTTTACCTGCATCAAAACCAAATAAACTAAGCCAATTTGTTGAAATAACAAGCTTTTTCCCTGAGTTTGTTTCTTGCACGCGAAGTTGTTTTGTAGCTATTTTTGGGATATTAATATTTATACATGACATGAAAGGTCTCCTTTATTATGTTCTCTACCTATTTTGTAATCAATTCCATTCCGTTCCAAGTCGTCCATAAGAGACAAAGCTTTTTTACATGATGCATTGTTGTGTAAAGCGTAGTGAGAAAAAATACAAAATACCGCCTGTTCAAAAGTATCATTCTCACTATCAATAAATGTATTCAATTCTTCTAATGGGGTCTTTGGGTCTATATGTATAAGACTTAACATGACACCCCCTTATCTTTACAGCTTGAAGCATTCTCAAGCAAAGAGATTGCCATGTCACCAGTAATCCACAAAAAGCCCCCTCTTTGTCGTGCTTTTTTAAGGGCATTAAGTGCTTCCTTACGTGTTATACGAAAAGAAGATATTTCCTCTTTCGTGTAAGACAGGGGAGCTAGCATACGTTTTCCTAAATAAAGAGCTTCTTGATAAGTCATTTCTAATCCTTTTCTTTTGATATGTTATATTATAATATACTTTACTTTATATATTGCTTAAGACACAAAAAACTCGCATTTTTTTGACATTTTTTTGACATTTTACTATAATACCATCAAGGATTATTTTTATGCATACAACTAAAACAATATATACAACGGCTGCAAACATTGGTTACTTGGAAGGGTTAAGAAAAGGTAAGCCTTTTGGAGTTGTGAACAAAGAGATACTCCAAGAGGGAAACCTTCTTCATGCTATCTATGCACTTGTGGAGAACATGACAAAAGATGATACTAAAACCAACAAATTAAAAAAGATGTTTCTTTCATACAAAAAACAAAGAGCGATTTATGATGAGGTGTTAGAAGAATTTACTTCCTCCCAAGTTTTTTTAAAAAAAGACAATCCCTAATACATTTTTTCTTCCATTCTGTTTTTAAATAAGATACTATAAAACAAAAAAACAGGTACATAAATTGAACAGCACAAAAGACATCTTTACCACTGCGGGAAATATTGGCTATATTGAAGCATACCTAGAAGGAAAACCTTTTGGTGTTGTGCATCAAGAAATATTAAAAGAGGGAAGCCTTCTATTTGATATATATACTTATATAAACACTCTCGAAGACAGCGAAAACACAGATGAATTAAAAAAATTATTAAATAAGTATGAACATCAAAGAGAACTTTATGATAAAACACTAAAAAACTTTACTTCAAATATGGTTTTTATGGTAAAAGAAAAAAACGATGTACACCCTTCTAAAGCGTGATGTAGACGCCCTGACAAAAAGAGGTGAAGAAACCTCAGAACTACTTTGCGGAGGGATGACCGTTCTGCTTTCGTCTTTGCCTAATGGGGAAAAAGAAAAACTTGTCAAAAAACTAAATCATGCAATAGAATCATATATTCAAGCAAGAAAAGAAAAAGGTTTAGAAGCCAAATTCATATTAGCTCCAAATAAAAAATATATGACAAAACACAACACAGGAAACGGGAACCAAGATATCTTTGATATGCTTTTGTCAATGGAGTCCACTCTGGAAGTAGAATGTGCTTCAGTAGAAGAGATGTCGGCAGAACAAAAGGATGATATCCCTACAGTAGGAAAGCCTACTGTCTCCAAAGTAGACCAGACGCACAACATTGCCATTGATACCTATAGTGACGAGATAGACTACAGCTCAAGCAGGACAAGAGAACAAGAAGCAGAAGATGAAATATTTAATAGCATTCAAGCCGAAGAAGAACAGGATGAAAATATTGCCTACATAGGAGATATGGCAGGGGATGATGAAGAGGATGTAAAATATGATGGCTCAACATCCTCTGTATAGGAAATATGATGATTTTCAATAAAATACCCATAAAGAATATACAGGCACAATCAAGTGTAAGCAATAGGGAGAAAGAAGACGTACAGGACTCTGCCGCTTTTATAGAACTTATGTCCTCAATTAGAAATACCAAAGGTGGACTTATTCACCCTGTAAGCCTAAGAGAGATTGAAAAAGAAAAGTATGAGCTTTTCATAGGCTATAGACGTTTTTTAGCTTACAACACTCTTTTTGAATTGGACGGGGAAAATTATGAACATATTCCTGCGTTTGTATATCCTAAAGATACTCCAGACACAGAAATGCTTTCAAGAACCATACATGAAAATCTGTTTAGAAAAAATCTATCTAAAGCAGAAGCCCTTGAGTCAAGAGTATCAATCATCCCCTTTTTTCTAAATTGTGGAGAAATTGGAAACCTCCAGAAAAATAGGCTACTAGGATATAAAATATTAAAGAGCTATGCTTCATATAGCAGGGCAGAGAACAAGGAAAAATACTTCATACAACTAAGAGAACTAACAGGTCTTGATAACCCCATTGAGTCCCTCTCTAAATATTTTGATAATATCAGTATAAGACCTGAAAACCTTTTACGTTCAGCAAAAGTAATCCTTGAATATGGAGAAGAAATAGCAGAACTATTCAAAAGTCAAAAAATATCCGAAAGAAATGGTTCAAAACTAGGAGCGATGAAGTCCGATAGCGAAAGACGTGCGATTTTAGAACGAATAAAAAAAGAAGAGTTGTCATATACCCAACTTGAAAACCTCATCAAGGAAGCGAATGAAAGAATCAAAGAAAAAAAGAAAAAAAGAAAAAGTCCTCTGGTGGTGAACATGACACATACTATAAAAATGATTGAAGAAGCAAAAATCATAGAGGGAACCAAAGAAAGTGAAAAAATAAGAGAGCATCTTATGGAAATTGAAAAAATACTACAAGGAGAATAGAAAATGAAAAAAATAACAATAGGTGGTCTTGCCTCTGTATTGATAATCATATCAGGATGTGCCACAAACACCCAAACAGCAAGATACCCGACTCAAGATACCACGAAGGTCGCAGTAGAGCATATAGGGGCAATGAGTAAGAGAGAAATGGCAGAAAAGCATCTACACACACACTCTTTTATGCAATCATTGATGCAACTAAGTATAAAAGAAGGGTTTAAGACCTCATTTGGACCAGATGATGATGATATTTTTGTAAGCAATGCTTATCCTGATACATGGAAAGAAGGGCTTAATAATATAAAAAGAACAAAAGGGATACAGGTAAAGGTGCAGCGGGTATCCCCCAGACGCAAAAGAGTTCGGATTAAAGACAAGCGTGTAGGAGCATACACTAAAGCAAAAAACCATTATTTTTATCCTCGAATATTACAAGGAGACAAGGTTTCGGATAAATATATTATTATGCCAAGTAAAAAGGCTGAAAGTATCATAGAGAAATTATATTTTACAACAGGAAATAAGATAAACCTTGCAAGCTCACTTGATAGAATTTTTTCTATTGGAAATGCTGAAGGCACAAACATTTATTTTTCTCTGAATCAGAAATCTAATGTTATAAGAGTAACAGAGCAGCCAACATTTTATACAATGACTCCCTACAAAAGACAATTTTTTATAAACTATCTCAATACCGCAGGGATAGGATATACAACTAATGGCAACGCTGTTGCAATCAAAGATAATTTTAGCAATTGGGTCAAAGGAATGAATAAACTGCGTAAACTCATGAAATATAAACATGCAGTCTATGCTATTCATGATGGTCAAAACTTCTTTGAGGTAGCAGATGGAAGCTATCAAAAAGCACCTATAACAATAGAACTTATAGATTGGATACCTGGAGGGAAAAGAGAATACAACATATATGCACAGGGCTACAATAGAAAAATAGACACAGACAAGCGTTTTTATGATTACTATTTGCCTGATGGTAGTAAAAAATATACTATTAGGTTTTATTAATTAGTGACAAAAGCTAGTGTCATGTAACCTCATTTATGGGGTGGTGTATCAATTATGTCTCTAGGAATCTTCCTTCTCGTAAAGAGTCATAGAGAGTGTATGTATAAAAATAAGGGGAAGTAAGGCAAGAAATAGACTATAGTAAAATGTCGTATTCCCTCGCACGATTATCATGCTAATAAGTATGCCGAAAAAGAATAGTATTGTTATTGCTATTTTGTATTCCAATACATATTTCTGTAAAGATAAACTTTTTTTTCGATGTCTAATACGACATTTTATGTTGATAAATGCTACCAACTCGCTTCAACATATTTGTTGGGTAAATCCAATCATTGAAGGGAAGTTCTCTACCAACTTTGATATTGTCTTCTTTGTATTTGTCACTAGACTTGATACATTTCATTTCATTTCGTGCAAAATTTTTTCTATCTTGTGGCTCTCTATAATCAAACGAGTAGCCTATTTCAAACAGTCTGCCATCATCATCTTCTACGATATCACCGATATAGAGTTCAGTATTCTCTATGTCCTTTATTCCTACACTTGAAACAAGATACCAGTGTACCTCAAGACTCCTGATGAGGTCTTCTAGGTTGTCGCAACTAAATCGTGTAATAGGTATTTGGTTCATCGAGCATTCTTCAAGTGTTTCTTTGTGGTATCCCTTGATTGGTAAAATCATTTTTATCCCTTATGTTGTTATCTTTGTTTTATGATAATGTATATTCAATAAAAATCTTATTCATAAAACACTTATATATAGTTACCTTTCATTTATTATATCTAGTAATCCTAAAAGTCTTTAAATTGACTCTATGGTAAGCTATGTCAAAAGCGACAATCTATACCTCTCCCTGTATCTCGATTTAGCTGATTATTGTCAAAACTGACAATTAACCTCCTGTCATGATTACCATCCATTCTGTTTCAACCAGGGTTTTTATCTTTAAACCATTTTTGAGACTCTTCTCATGTATTGAATCCTATGATTGGCTGTGCTTGCAAAAATTGAAGAAATGGAAAGTGAGATAAGTACTATTATTTTAAGGAAGTTGTTCATGATGAGACCTTTTTTGATTTTTAACTATTATACTGTGAGAGACTAAAAGTAATTTTTAGATAGGTCTATCTTCTATCGGAGATGTTAGTTTTATTTATGTAGCAAAGTTTATTGAAATGCAGCAAGGTTTATTGAAACTGACAGGAAGTGTAGTATTTTGCATCTGTATTCCTTTGTATGCTTTATTTTGTGTTTATCTATAGGTTCCCATTGTATAAAACACTTTAAGCCAAAAAGGTCTAGGTGTAGGTGTTATGTTCATAATTGATGTAAGTAAATTTTCCAAACCTTTTAAGGCGAGAACGAAAGGGATACTTTGCCCGTAAAGTAGTATAGACAATATAACCTTAATTTTATAAATATGTTATCATATAAACTAATATAGTTTATATTAAGCGTATTATAAACTATATTAGTTTATAATACGCTTATATGAATTTAAGTGGGAGTCTCTATGAAAAAGATATTAAAAGTTGGCGACAGAGTGTATGACTTTCAAGATAAATCTTATGAGGAAATTATGTATATTGAATATCCGAAACATCTATCCTCATCACGGCAAGTCTATATTACATGGAAAGCTCACAAAGAAGGACTTTCCCCTTTTAAAGAAGAGGTGAAGGACTTCTCAACTTATCTCTCTCTTGATGCAGATTGTTATATTGTTGCTGAAGAAGATGGTCAAAACGATGGTGATATTATTGTTGATACTCCTATGCGATTTATTGAAGTGGAAAATTATGTATATTTGGATGAGGTTAGAAAAGTGGTAAAAATCTCCTACCTTAGCCCTAAAGAAGATAATATGGGTACACCTTCATTAGATGTTTGTGTATTTTGGTTTGAATCAAAACATGATGAGCGACACCTTACTCTTGATGCTTCACATATCTTTAAATTGCATATACACCCAGAAGACCTTAAACAGTCTCAAAAAAATTACTAGGAGATACATCATGGCTATATTACTAGATGTCGATACAGACAGCATCAATAAACCAAAAGACCTCCACGATGAGAATGAAATACTCTCAGGTGATTATTGGGTAAACAAAGAGACAGGGAAAATGAGACTTATTCGTTCCCTTACTGTGATTGACAATATCCTACATTCTATAAAAGTGCTTGCTCACCCAGAGGACAAGAAGAGTCAGTATGATGACCTTACTCTCGATGAGTTCCTAGATAGCTATTACTATATAGACCAAGAGAAAGCAAAAGAGATAAGAAAAGAAGAGATACAAAAAGTACAAGACGAGATACAAGAAGTTGGAAAAAAACTAGCACAAGGGTATATAGAAGAGTCTTCTGGTGTCTCAGCTAGTGCGATGCTAACCTCAGCATCTATGTCTATAAAAAGTGATATGTCCTTACCTATCTCTATGGCAAAAAACAATCAAGTAGAATCCATCAAAGAAAACATAGAACGCACTAAAGACATTGCAGCGAAACAAAATGCCTTTATATCGGAGCATACGGGGATTATTTCAGAAAAGAGCAACTTAGTTTCAATCTACTATACAGAGATATCAGAACAAAATCTTGCTGCCATTGATGGTACAATGAATTTTGTCAAAAAGTTGAACCAAGGCGTAAAGACCTTAGATATCTTCTTAGGTGAAGGTGTACAAGCATTACAAATATCTGATGGAGAGCCTGCCTCTGATGATGAGCCTTTGACGTTCTATCAACGTAAACTTTTTTTAGATGAAGAGTTTTTCTATAACCTTGCAAACGGTGGAGCTGACTGTAATAGTTTAAAAGCCTTTAGTGAAGCGATAGAAAGTGGTAGTAAAATATTAGACAATATCGCACCCAATCCAAAATCTGTGGTACTCATGCAGTTCAGAAGAGAGGCAAAATCATACGGCAACAGTCAGTATGCCCCAACTATCCAAAGTGTTATGGCAGAAGTTGCAAAAGACCAAGCAGATAAAGAAATGTTTCTTTTTGTTCGCAATGGTAAACGCGTACACCTCATCTTTTCAGAAAATATTATGGGTGGCAAGAGATTGTTTCCTACAGGTAGTGAGGTTAATGCCTATTTTAAAGACCGCCAGACTACTTCTAAGCTCTTTGATGGTGTTGAGGTAGACAACTACATTAACTTCCATGATATACGCAATGCAAAGGCAAGAGAGTCCTTTGATGCAAAGTCAAGATACTACCAAAGAATTATACTTATGCTGAATGGAATACACTCACGAGGTACTGAGGTGTTTGGTAAAATAGAAGATGCAGGGTATAGAGATTGGTTGTCTTTAGATTTTCAACAGAAATGCTTTAAATTCGTCCATGATGATGAAGATGCTCTAGCTTACAACACAACTTCTCTTGCAGACTTTGTATCAAGTCACAACAACCGTATACAAAAAGGGTCACGCGTTATTGGTAATTGGAAAAACATAGTGAATGAAGATAACGCCAAAGGTCTTTATGGCTTTTCTGATTTTAGGGATGCCCAACTACTTTATGGTATTACAGATACACAAGAGCCACTACAAGTAGCAGAAGATAAAAAAGGCATCTATATAACCTTGGCTGCAAAACATCAATATAGTTATCCAGAGAAAGAAAAGAATGTGCGGGTTTACCTCAACGATGTATCTCACCATTTATTATGCGTGGATTATATACAAGCTAAGGATATTCAATACTATTTAGATAGCCGTCATGCGAGGGCTTCTTACGTTGCTTTTGCACGATTACTCATAGGTGCAAGGGATATGCTAAGACGAGAGGAAGAAGAGGCACAGCCTATTGTGGACGCACTGCGTGAGCATATTATAAATCTCTTTCCTGCTCTTGAACCTGAGAGTGTGGATAATGATATTTTCAAGAGTATTGCTTTATGGAAGGTAGGGAACAAAACATATACTTTGCCAAGAGAAAAAGATGAAGGGTATTCTCGCATGGTTACGTCCATATCAGATATTTTCTATCATAATACACTAGGAAGTAAAGTAAAGGATATTGTAGCCTATGCCGAAGGTGATGCAAAGGCTTTGGGTAGCATTAAAAAACCACTCTGTGTTACTACTGATGCAAAACTAAAATACTATCTCTATAGCGAAGTGGATGAAGACTCACGAGAGTTTTTAGGCTTAGGAGAGGATGAGGAATATCCTTTTGTGTATAGAAGTGAGATTACGTTTAAAAAAGAGCAAGCTTGCGTAAAGAGTACAACACAGGTACTTTATAGAGATTTCTACAGGGGAGAAGAGACGGTTCATAGTTTTTATCATAGCAAAGAAGAGAAAAGAGACAGAGGACACAGAGGTATCGACCCTGAGTATGTGAAAAAAATACAAAAGTTACGGGTACTGCAGGGAGAGTCGGCAGAAGTACTTAAAAAACTTGAAAGTGGAGAAAATGTTGATGAAATGCTTTTATACTTCCTAAAGAAAAAAGAAGACATGAATAACAAAAAGAGGAGTAAGTATGTCCTTGACTATGACATGAGCTTGTTTATGGGTGGCTATATGCTTTCTCCTCACACAGAATGGGAATATCACGTTGATACTGAAATGAAGTTGGTTGAATATTGTACCAATATAGATGTTTTGGTTGCACGATATGGAAGTGATGAGGTATTTGAAAAACTTACTGAGTGGATTAGCAAAAGATACAGAAACCCACAAAATAGACTTATTGATTTTGAAACAATCAGAGAGAGTAAATCTTCTGTGTTTTTCGTTTCGCAAAGTACTGTCTATATGAATGGGCAATCCTTACCTAGCCCTAAGAGTGAGCAAGGTTTCTTGTGTAATAGTAACATTATCTTTGGGGGCTTCAATGCGACCAGAGTCAATCAAGAGGCTCCTTTAGGTTTTGACGAAATTGTTTTGAAAAAAAGAGCAGCCATAGAGGAAGAACGCATAAATAAACAATCTGATAAGAAGCATAAATATATTTTGACTACAATTATACCAAAAGGAGTAGCGGATGAATAAGAGGGCGAGAACTAACGAAGTGTCAATGAGAGAAAATATCATATTATCTCTTTTGGTAGTTACATTAATGGGGGTATCTATTCATTTTATGGAGATAATTCTTCTAATGAGTAGAGAGACTTATCTACTTATACTCAACTGAGTATCACTTACGTTCAGAAATAAACAAAGATAGGATGGATGATTTAAAGCTTATGAAAACGAGGCACTGTGACACAGCAAAGATAAAAAGTGAGGAGATTAAAGAAAATATTTTATTAGATGATAAAATAACAAATATTGAACTAAATAGCTATTTAGAGTTTATTGATATTTGTGAAGAACTGAAATATATCAGAAGAAGGGAAGAGGTGAGGAGGAGCAGTGATAGCAAAAAGGCACAAGAATTTAAAGAAATAAAAGAGAGTCTTTAGGCGTTATACATGGATGATTAAAGCGTGTCCATCATAGACTCAATAAATAAAAAATAAGGAATGAAAATGAAAAAAACGATTTATGTAACATTTTATAATGATAATAAAAAAACCAATGATGTTAAGAAACATGAGATTCTAGGATATAGCATTACAGACTCAAAAACTTTGCTACTTGAATTAGAACAAGGAGAATTCATCTATAATCCTGATATCCCCCTAAAGAGCTTTCGCATATTAGATGAAAAAGGCGAAACAGAAGAGGTGGTATTTTTAGATATCGGTACATTTTCAGAGACTATATTCAGTAAAACACACATAGGGAAAACTTTTGTACTCTTCGCCAAGGCAGGACAGAACGTATCTGCTTTATTAAAAGACATACGCCTAGAAGCAGTTAAATATAATGATGTTTCGCTGATTATCCCCTCCCCAGATGAGTGCTTCTCTGAATTACCTAAACTTGTTAATTCGGTAGGGAGACGTACTGAAATTGTTGTTGTGCAGGACAAAGAGCAGTGGAAGAAGGTTTTAGATGGTTCTGCCCGCAAGGGAGAAGAGTTTGTCTTTTTGAAGGTCTTGGAGTATAAAGATTCATCATCGTATGTACGATTCTCAGTAAATACACAAGGAATATAAAATGGAAATAGAAGAAAAAATGGAAGAAAAATGCAGGAGAGAGGACGGAGAAAAATTGGGTATTACACTTCTTATTATTTCAATAGTTCTAGTGATGTGGTTTTTCTATATTGATAGCATAGTTTCTAAAAAGGAAGTTGCAATAAAATCATGGGAAGAAGAGTAAATGAGAAAGAGAAAGCCTAAAAGCAACCCCTCCTTATTATTTGAAGAAGCAAAGGGATTGGCTAAGGTCAAATCTAACAGGGCTTTTGCGGAGATAATAGACTTGCCTTACTCTACCGTTCAAAATTGGTCAGAGGGTAAAGGAAGTGCTATAGCAATTCGATTATTAGAAACGTATATCGAAAATAAGGAATTGGAAACTAGAAACGATGCTCTACTCTTGCTTATGAAAGATAAAACAAAATGGGGCATAGAGGAGATAATCAAACACATAGATAACTATACAAAAAACTACAAAAAAGAAGCAAAACCAGAAGACTGTGAAAATGTAATTTTTGATTCCAAAGAATTTGATTCAAAATTAAATCTACTTTCCGAAGAGATAAATCGGTGCGATTCATATTTTTCTATGAATATGAAAAGTGGTTATGTACATCAAGTTATGGAAACTATTGAACTTGCGGATGAGATTAGTGTTTTATTAAGAAGTGCTTTAAGTGCTGATTGTACGGAGCTAGGTGGAGAATACTTCTCTATAGAAAATATTTTGGTGTATACCAATATGAAAAGGAATTAGAATAAATTTAGAAAGAGATAACAACAACCCGATACCTGCAATCATAGGTATGTGTTTAGCAGCTTTTTTGTCATCTTAATCTCTTTACCTGCAAATATATAAGTGTTACCAAGCACCTTTCTTCGTTTTCTTTTAGAAGTGAACTTACGGGAAGTGAATGATTTTTTGTTTCTTATTATTCTTCCTAAGTGGTTACTGTACCCAAGCATAGTTTCTTTGCTTAGGGGTTTAATTCCATCAGGAAATATTTCTCCTATATACTCCGCTAGTTTTTCGGGGTCTATATTTGCAAGCGGATTGAATGTAAGTTCTTTTTCTCGTGGTATTACCTTAATCATTAGTGTCTCCTAGTTATAATTATTTTAGTTTACTCTCGTTTTTGGTTGTCTTGGTCTTTCGGTTTTTTCTATATTTTATAAATTCCTCCAAAACAAGATAAGCCAAAACAAAAACAATACCTATAAGCATCAAAGGAAAAACATACTGTAAAATCTCTCTCATCCATAAACACCTTTAATAGATTGAAACAAAGCATTCTCGGCTTCATTCATCATAAGAGATAGTTTTTCGCTTTGTTTTCTCAAACATCAAGACTCTTTCTTTGCTTGAATGAGCTTCTTGATATTCTTGTCCAAATCAGAGTATATGGCTGAAACAATAAATCTATTTGTATCAAATTGAGTTTTATTGCTGTTATTGTACTCTTCTGCAGCTAAAGATATTTTTTTTGAAGAAGAAGTGATGCACCCCTGTAGGGCTTCATTGGCTTTAACTAAATCAAAAAAAGAAAGACTAACATAATCATCTGTGTTTGTTGTGAAATCGCTTATTGTTGAAAATGTTAAAGAGCTAGCCTCTTCATCGCCCAGACGACCTAAGTTATTTTTCAATCGCGTATAATTTTTTAACAAGTCTGTCAGGTTTTCCTTATTGTATGACAGATAGGAGTAATTTTCAGTACATCCTGATATTAAAGAAGCCTGTGCAACCTCTTTTTTGAATTGTACCGATGTTGGAATAAGGAAGCCTATTGCAAAGCCCAACATTATTAGCAGCAAGTTATTCAATACAACGCCTACGATTTTTGTTTTGTTCATATTTATCCTTTTCTTTTTAAGCAAATTATAGCAAAAAATAAAGTACAAAGGAAGAAATAGCGAATAAGATATCACCAATGGTATTACTGTTCATTGAACTCATGTCGGATGGGAAATAAATAAACTCAAATTTTCAAAAAGGACTTTAACATAAATTGTAGCTACGTACAACGCTATATCTTCAAACTTTAAAATATTAATATATTTATTTATAAGACTGCACTTTTAAAGATAAACTAAATCTTTTAATGCTATACTTTTTGTATTAATTTATGAGGAAATGGTTAATTATGAACACTCTTGCAGCCCTAGTTTGCGACAATATTTATAAAGGTGACTCCTTAATACTTATGGAAAAAATACCATCCAACTCTATCCATATGATATTTTCAGATTTACCTTTTGGAACTACCAAAAACAATTGGGATAAAATTTTAGATTTTGATGTACTATGGAAACAATATGAGAGGGTACTAACAGAAAATGGAGTTATTCTTCTATTTGCCCAGTCTCCCTTTGATAAAGTTCTTGCATGTTCTAATCTAAAACTATTTAGATACGAATGGATATGGGAAAAAACATCCGCCACAGGTCATCTTAATGCTAGGATAGCACTAATGAAAGCACATGAAAATATTTTAGTTTTTTACAAAAAGAAACCCACATACAATCCAATTAAAACAAGAGGCGAGAGAAAAGTTTCATCTGCATCATCGAAAGAAAAAAGCAATAATAGCACTAATTACGGTAGAGTCAATAAATATACAGATTATGATAGTGTGGAAAGATTTCCTCGTTCTGTATTAAAATTCCCGACAGATAAACAAAAAGAACATTATCATCCAACGCAAAAACCCATAGAATTAATTAAATACATGATTAAGACATACACGAATGAGGGGGATGTCGTATTGGATAATTGCATGGGTAGTGGAACAACTCCAGTTGGCTGCATCCAGACAAATAGGAAATATATCGGGATTGAAAAGGATAACGACTATTTTAATATCGCTTCAGATAGGATTAACAAAGCCTATGGAAATGTGGGATTATTTCACAAGGAAAGCAAAGAGTACTTACGTGATGTAGTTGATAAATGGAAAGATATTTAGTATATTCTAATACAGAGGACAACTACATGGAGAATATTGAAAATATTACAGATAATAGTTGATTCTCTCTCTACCCAGTCCACTCCCCAATATACATCATATAGCAATTAAAGGGTTTTTATGAAGAAGCAACTACAACCACACAGCAATATTGAGCAAGACTTGTTTTATTGGCTAAAAGAGTACATCGCATCAAAAGTTCTAACGTGCAAGATTGATGATGGGAATAAAGGTTCAGTAGACAGAAGCATGAGAAACAGAGCCGTTAAGGATGCTAAACACATTAAAGAACTTATGCTTATTACTTTAGATTTCAGAAATCGTGGTCAGTCGGGATTAAGAAACAGTACATTGCCAAACAAATATTTTTATGACTACATAGTCGCATCTAAAAACTTAAAATATATCACAGATATAAACACAATAGTTAGAGATAAATATTTTACACTAAATAAAAAAGGATATATGGCAGACACACAGAAATTACATCTAACGGCAGTCAATAGTTTTTTTAAATACATTGAAGAAAACAACACAGATGATTTTAGATTTAATCTTGGAAGAACTAGAGGTGGTCGAAAAACGGTTAGCCCTATCGTTACAAATGGAGACAAAAAGACAGCATATCTAAATACAAATGATTTGCGATATTTCCTTAAACAGCTTGAGCTATTCCCGTTCAAAATGAAAAATAGGTCAAAGCCTATACTTATGACTAAAATTTTGATATTTGGTGGGCTGAGAGGCACAGAACTCCTCAAAATACGAAGAAGCGATATATCTTTAGTAGATAGTCTAGGAAATGCAACAAAGAGTAAGTCGGAGACACTTAAAGGTAAGTTCTTTAAAATTTATGTGCAAGGAAAAGGAAACAAAGAGAGAGTAGTGCATATCAATGCTAGACACATCAAAAAAGACTACGATAACTATATAAAAGATAGTGAGTCGTGCTTGAATGGGCTATTGTTTTGCACAGAGGGTAACAAAAAATACTCAATAAATGCTTTATATCAGCAATGCAATAGGCTACTTAGCAAGCTGGGGATGACAGAACAAGGGCAAAAAGGCTCACACATATTAAGACATAGCTATGCATCATACTTGGCAGTTAAGAACGTAGATTTAGCAGACATATCAACACTACTAGGACAGGCAAGTCAAGAAGTGACAGAGCTTTATATACATATAAGCAAAGAGGACTTACGTGATGTAGTTGATAAATGGAAAGATATTTAGTATATTTATTATTATAACTGTACTTTTAAAGATAAACTAAAGCTAGTTTAGATATACTATATCAAGAGTTAAGTTTATTCTTAACGACAATTTATTTTGAGGATGTACAAGGTGTCATATTTAAAAATAGGTTCGACGATATATGCAGATTTAGATACGTTCTTTTATAATTGCAAATATCGAGATAACGATAGTGGGTATACTTATGGATGTTCTGCTGATGGAAACGAAACAGATGGTCAGTGTTTAGACTGTGGTTGCCCTTTCCTGTCAAAAGTAGCTCTAGAAGTAGGTAATAAGGAGCAAGAGGAAGAGCTTGCAAAGGTGGATGAAGAGCTATGCATCACATGGAATGATGAAGCTGATAATGATGGATTTTTGGAACAAGTAGACGGATGGGGGGAAGATACAATTATGGCATATTGCAATGATAGAGAAAACTCTCCATTCAGTCTATAGCTTTATAGCTACAATTTATTTTAAAGGAAAAACAATGAATAAAGCAATACAAGAGATAATTAGATTTCAAACAGATAGAGGATTAGATAAAAAAGATTTTTCTACTCTAAATGAGCAGTCAAGCATAGTAGAAGAACTTTTAGAGCTAGAAGGTTATGGCGTATCTAAAGAAGATAGACCTAAGCTTAAAAAGGAGTTTACTACGTTTAAAGATGCATTGGTTAAAAAGACCATTGCAAAAAGAGCAAACCAAACAAAGCATTTCATTATTGATGCACTCTGTGATGTTGTTGTTTTTGCTGTAGGTGCAATGCTTAAATTGGGGTATGACCCTGAAAAAGCATTACTAGAAACAGCAAAAGAAATTAACAGTCGTGAAGGCTCTATGGTAGACGGTAAATTTGAGAAAGATTTATCTGATAATGCTCAAGCGAAGTGGTACAAAGCTGATTACCATTCGGCTTTAAAAGTTAGCTAGTTTATAGCTACAATTTATTTAAAGGATTTAAGATGGCATATCATATACATATAGAAAAAGATAAAAAAACAGAGTTCTTAAGAGAACTAATGAATCATGACTGCGTTCTTGAGTGTGATATTGAAGTTACGAGAAATGGTATCCTAGTATTGGATAATATTGTAGATGACTTTATTAAATATAATATTGATGGGCGTAGAAAAGACTCCATTAAGGTGGTCTTTGACGCAGAGTATTATGAGAGAAACCCTGTACTTTAGGGATATAATTTATTTGGAGGATTAAGATGAAATTGGATGATGATTTTAAAAACAAAATAGAAGAACTTCATGAATTTTTAAAACAAACTTTCAGAAATTGTATGTTTGGTAATTACAAAATTGATGACGGGGTGAAATCTCTTGAGAAGGTTGCATTGCAAGAAAGAAGTATTGATGTAAATAATATAGTAAGGCTACATGAATTTTTAAAACAATCCTTTAAGGGTTCAATAATGGGCAACTACAAAATTGATGACGGGATTGAAGTTTTAGAAAAAGTAATAACTATTTTAAGGGATATTGAACATGAATAAACATGATTACAAAAGGAGAAGAGAAGAAATCGAAGCAACTTTTGGGCACAAATGTGAGGGGGGCGGGGCAACAATTAAAAACAGTCCTATTATTGTTGATAAGTCCACTAACTATACGATAAATATATCAGTAGACTCTAATGAAGACAGAAATATTCTTTTTGAAACATTTAGAAAAATGTTTGGGATAAGAGATGTTCAATCCTTAGAGTTAACGGGTTCCAGTGAGACAGTACAAAAACCAACTATTAATAGTTGACACATGATATTTTTAATGAAGCTTTATAGCAATAATTTATTTAGGAGGAATTTATGAAAATAAAAATAAGAGGGATACTTTTGTATAACCCTAAAAATACAAAAAAATTTAAAGTTAAAACAGCGTGGGTTAATAGTAACGCTTTTTGTGTCCAAGTGGAGGAATATATACTCGTTAAGCGATTTAAAATATTTTATACTTGGGTACTTTCTGATACTGTTTACTATGCGGATTGGAGTACGTTTATGGAGCATCTTTGGGAAGATAAGATTTTAAATAAAAAGCATAGATATTTAGGTTTTATGATAGATAATAAAATATAATCTATTTTAAAGGCATGACATGAGACATAAGACAGTAGAAGGAACGACATCACAAGACTATGTAAAGTTGTTTAAGTTAGTAGACAATGGGTACGATGTTCCTGTTTTAGTGTATTCTAAAAGTTCAAATATGCACGACATTGCAATGGCTAGTCGAAATAAAAATTTAGACATCTGTTTTCGTCTAGGGGGGTTGAATATAATTCAATTTTTATAGACGAAACTTATGACACAAAAAAGAAAAGAAGATTTTATAAAAATGTGCATTGATAGTGATGTATATTTTTTTAATTGTTAATAACTACAATTTATTTGGAGGTATTTTTATATGACAAGAGAAGAATTACCCAGAGAATACAGAAGTGTTCAGGCTATAACAATTAACGCATTAGAGAAAGAGATAAAAGAGATAGGTGTTGCAATTTTAGCCAATAAAGGCAACCTCGTAGAAAACGCTTTAAAGATGAGAAAAGAAGAGTTGAAGAATGCCCTTATCATAATACAAAATGATAATTGGTAGACTATAATTTATTTAAAGGATTTAAAATGACAACAGATAAAAAAACAGAACATAACCAAACTAATGTGGAAGAGAAAAGGCATAGAGCTTTAATTTCAAAGATTTTAGTGGTTGGTATATTTGCTATAGCAGTATATTTTTTAGGAGCGGTACTTTTTGTTTTCCTCATCATCACTACTGCTATCCTTAATCTTGGAGGAGTAATTGAAAAGCTATTCACCTTATATATTGGAGATAGAGGTAGCCCTGTTGCTAAAAATATTATCAAAATAGTTTCTTATACAATTTCTATATCGTTTCTTCTTATTTTATTTGGAATATTAGGTGAGTTTATGAATGCTTCGGAACAAAACAAAAATATCAATTTATTAAGAGGTGCGACATATCTTATGGGTTATTTTAATTAGATGATTTATTTAAAGGATTTAAGATGGCATATCATATACATATAGAAAAATATAAAAGTAATTTTCCAAAAACAAGATACCAAGGAAGTAAATATAAATTAAGAGGTTGGATTTTTCATACTTTGAAAAGATTAAAATTCGATACAGCTATAGACGCATTTTCAGGTACGGCTTCCATCGCCTATTTGTTAAAAGATATGGGAAAGAAAGTCTATTCTAACGATATACTTCCTTTTAATTATCACATATCAAAAGCATTAGTAGAAAATTCTTCTGTAGTAATTACTGAAAAAGATTATCAAGCCATTGTTCTTAAGAACCCAAAATATGAATATGAAAATTTTATTGCAAACACTTTTTCTAATATTTATTATCTTGATGAAGAGAATGAATGGTTAGATATAGTTGTTCAAAACATTCATCAAATCAAAAATGAATATAAAAAGTCTATGTTTTTTTGGGCATTATTCCAAGCCTGTATTTCAAAAAGACCTTATAATTTATTTCATCGAAAAAATCTTTATGTCAGAACCGCTGATGTAAAAAGAAGTTTTGGAAATAAAACAACATGGGATAAGCCATTTGAAGAACACTTCTTAAAATTTATTAAAGAAGCAAATGAATCCATAATTGATAATCAGAAAGTAAATACTTCATATTGTGGTGATATTTTTGATTTAGATATAGAGGCTGACTTAGTATATATTGATACTCCATATATACCGCAAAAAGGAACACTTACCACCTATAGTGAATTTTATCATTTTTTAGTAGGATTGGTTGAATATGATAAATGGGAGGGGAAAATTGACTATAACTCAAAACACAGACGACTCAAACCAACTTATTCTATTTGGGAAGATAAAAAAAATATCATAAAAGGTTTTGAACGACTAATCAATAAGTATAGAGATAGTATAATTGTTATCTCGTATAGAAGTGATGGGATACCATCTGTTGAGGAGATTTCAAAACTTCTCAAAAAATATGACAAAAAAGTAAAAATAGAAACAGTTGACTATAGGTATGTTTTATCAAAAAAAAAGAACCTTAAAGAAGTTTTGATTCTTGGAGAATAATATGAATTTTGAAAAGCTCTTCAATGAGTTTGTCCCTGAACTTACAAAAAGTTTGAATGTGCCCAAGGGGTAGTGATTGGGCTGTAAAAGGTTTTATTGACTACTACAAGAACATATATACGATAAGCGGTGACACTAAAGTTGTATCAAAAATTATTGAATTGATGATATTCCCTAAAATGCTAGAATTTGCTTCTGTAAACAATTTAAAATTAGAACTAGCTCCTTATCAAAATTATTACCCCGACTTAACTTTTATTGATTCAGATGGGAATAAATATGCCGTTGACTTAAAAAGTACCTATAGAACTACTAATGATGAAGTAAATGGAATGACGTTAGGTGCATTTACTGGTTATTTTAGAAATAGAGATACTACTAAAAATATTCTGTATCCCTATAGTGATTATAAAAAACATTATGTATTTGGTATTATCTATTCAAGGACAGTAGTAGATGAAGTAGAGTTATATTTAGAGAGTAAACTTAAAATTACACTCAATAAAACTCAGCGAAAACAGCTTATTGTCTACATTAATGATAATGTTGATGATGTGTGGAAAATCGTATTAGAAAAATTTAAAAAATTTAAGCTTGATAATAATGATAGGGAACATATAGACTCGCTCACAATAGATGAATTAAAATCATATACGTTGGATGATTTTCATGAAATTAAATCTGTAGTTAGAAAATTCCAATTTTTTATTCAAGAAAAGTGGAAAATTGCAAAAGATGTACCAGGGAGTGGGAACACAAAAAATATAGGCTCAACCGCAAAAATTTCAGAATTAATGAACGGCAAGGGATTGTTTTTTAGAGAATATGGAAGTAAGGGACTAGCTGTATTTGATGTATATTGGACAAATTACTATAATAAGGATATGGCAAACAAAGCGGGATTTAAAACTAGACCATACACTGATTTAAAAACATTTAAAGCATGGAAAGAACAGTTTCAAGAGTTATGAAAACCAAAACCCTAGAATATAACAAAGAAACCACCAAAATAACCATCAATACCTATGATGATGGCTTCTTCCTCTCAGAGACAGATATAACCGAAGCAGTCCTCACTCTAGCCCTTGAAAAGCTATATGATGATTATGGCTTAGAACAAGGCGATGAGTTGCATATCACGAAAAAGATGAAATCCCGCAGGAACGAGGACAAAAGCTTGGGGAGTGTTACGAAAATTGAGTTAAAAAAGTGATTATTTTTTAAAAACTTGGTTTTGTGCGTTTGCTACATAATATCGGAAATATGCAAAATTATTCCCGTACTTATGCTGAACTAACAGAATATATAACAAAAGATTTAGGGGATACTGAAGACATATACATAGATAAGGCATCAACACTTTATGTGCATTTAAAAGATTTAATGTCCAGAGTGTAAGAAAAAAATATAGACCGTGATTTTGCAGTATTCAATATAAAAAACTACAGCTTAGGTCAGGTAGATAATAGAAATACGGTAGGAACTATCGGAATATAAGCTTGTGGAGTGTCATAGAGCTTCTAACGCTTGTTAGAAATCACGGCATTATGAAACAAGAAGCACAATGCTCTTTAGGCATTGGGTAGTTCACGCACGAGTAGTGAAATTACTTAAAAAAATAAATTCACACAAATAAGCTGCATCTAATCTACTATTTGTTATAATATAACATATCAAATAAAAGGATAAAAAATGTACAACAAAATCATACTTGCAGGAAACCTTGCACGAGACATAGACATCAGATACACACAAAGTGGTGGTGCTATCGGAAACACAAGCATTGCAACATCACGTAAATTCAAATCTCAAACAGGGGAACAAAAAGAAGAAGTTCTTTTTGTAGATATTACTTTCTTTG
>Ga0256840_1000576_pt1 | contig 37166 bp, 40 predicted proteins | sample 355202metaG_FD_185969 | JGI IMG/M metagenome (GOLD analysis project Ga0256840, IMG submission 185969) | Hydrothermal vent microbial communities from Mid Atlantic Ridge, Atlantic Ocean - 355-202 | ecosystem: Environmental > Aquatic > Marine > Hydrothermal vents | place: Atlantic Ocean: Mid...
TGATTTAGATATTCCTACTATTAATATTTTAGAAGAGCAGTTGACAAATTTTGCAGGTGCTGTTATCATTGTTTCGCATGACAGATACTTTGTAGATAAAATCGCTAAAAAGCTTTTTATTTTTAAACCTGATAAAACCATTGAAGAGTCTCATCAGCAGTACTCTGAGTATTTAGAACTTGAAAAAGAGGTGCAAGAACTTCAAACAATGGAAAAAGAGGCAACGAAAGAGGAAAAAATACCTTTACATGTAAAGCAAAAACCAAAAGCCTTAAAGCTTACTTTTAAAGAAAAAATTGCTCTGGAAAAACTCCCGCAGGAGATAGAAGAACTTGAGGCAAAAATAGAAGAAAAAAATGCCTGTTTGTCCGACCCAAACTGTTATGAAAAGATAGGTCTGAGTAAACTCGCCAAGGAGTTGGCAGATATGGAAGCCCTTTATGAGCAAAAAGTTGAAGAGCTTTTGACAATTCAAGAAAAAGAAGAAGAAATTAATGCTGGATAGGTATAACAATGGATGAAAAAGAGTATAAAGCCAAACGCGCCCAAGAGGTCAGCCAACTCGGAGCCGGACATACTGAGTACAAGTATGAATATGCTCCTGAACTTTTAGAAACCTTTGAAAATGTCCATCCTGAGATGGACTACTGGGTTACACTCAATGCAGACGAATTCACATCACTTTGCCCTAAAACAAATCAACCTGATTTTGGTACACTCATCATCAATTATATACCTGATGTGAAAATGGTGGAGAGCAAATCGCTCAAGCTCTATCTTTTTAGCTTTATAAACAGTGGCGAATTTCATGAAGATGTGGTTAATAAAATAGGCAAAGATTTGGTAGCTCTTATGGAACCGAAATATCTTGAAGTTATCGGTCTTTTTTATCCAAGAGGCAACATCAGCATACATCCGACATTCAGCTATGCAAAAGAGGAAGAAAAATACAAAGAGTTAGAAAAACATAGATTTTTCAACAGAAATCTCAACCCGCAAAGGATAGGATAATGCAACTGACACCTTTACATGTAAAAGAGAAAACAACTATACAGTATATGAGTCACGAACTGCTTTTTCTTGCGCACAGCGGGCAACCGTACAGGGGAACAGTGTATGTAAATTTTACCAGTATCGGGGAAACATTTGATTTACTTGATTTTAAAAAATATCTTACCTCACTTAGAGACAAAAAATTTACTGCTGAAGATATTGCTTTTGAGATACATGAAACAATTGCCAAGAATATACAAACAAAAAATTTAGGTGTTATCGTTGATTTAACAGCGCGTGGAGGTTTGCAGCAAAGACTCTGTTATGGAGTGGAGTTTGAACCTGTTAGAAAAGAGAATATCTTTCAAATACGATAAATATGAAAGACACATCAAGAAACTTGATTGAATGACATTAACGGAATCGGTACTTTAGTACCGACTATCTCAACTTTCCTGTCACTCTCAGCCCGCACTGAAGTACGGGTTCCGAAAAAGTGGCTTAACTGAATGACATTAACGGAATCGGTACTTCAGTGCCGACTATCTCAACTTAAAAAAAAGATACTTATTTATTTGCATCCTGTAAAGAATCAGCAATCAAAAATGCCAATTCTAATGACTGATCAGCATTTAAACGCGGATCACAGTGTGTGTGATAACGAGAACTTAAATCCTCTTCTGTTACAGTAAATGAACCACCGATACACTCCGTAACATTTTTCCCTGTCATCTCCAAATGAACACCACCAGCAAATGTACCCTCAGCTTTATGTACTTGAAAGAACTGCTTCATCTCTGTGAGAATAGCATCTACAGGACGCGTTTTGTAGTTGTTTGATGATTTTATAGTATTACCATGCATAGGGTCGCATGACCAAACAACTTTTAAGCCTTCTCTTTCAACCGCACGGATAAGTGCCGGCATATATTCACCGACCTTGTTCGCACCCATTCTTACTATGATATTTAAGCGCCCTGCTTCATTTTCAGGATTTACCGCTTGGACTAATCGTACCAGATCATCCGGATCCATACTAGGCCCCGCTTTTATACCTATAGGGTTTTTAATACCCTTCATATATTCAACATGTGCACCGTCAAGTTGACGCGTTCTATCACCTATCCATACCATATGTGCTGCTGTGTTGTACCAGTCACCCGTGATAGAATCTTGTCTTGTAAATGCTTCTTCATACGGTAAAAGTAACGCTTCATGCGAAGTATAAAAGTCAGTTTCACGGAGTGTTCTGTATGTCTTGGATGTCACACCACAGGCTTCCATAAATTTTAATGATTTTTCTATATCTTCTGCCAAAGCTTCGTACTTTTCACCCACTTCGCTTTTATGGGCAAAGTCCAAGTTCCATTTACTGACTTGATGTAAATCAGCCAAACCGCCTGATGCAAATGCACGCAGTAGATTTTGTGTAGCAGTTGCTTGATTATACGCTTTTATCATACGCTCAGGGTCTGGTACACGAGATTTTTCATCAAAATCAATACCGTTAATAATGTCACCGCGATAAGAATCAAGTGTTATATTTCCAAGTGTTTCTGTATTTGATGAACGCGGTTTAGCGAATTGACCGCCAAGACGCCCTACTTTTACGACAGGAAGTCCCCCAGCATAGGTCATAACCACTGCCATTTGCATGATAGCCTTAAAGGTATCGCGAATATTATCAGCATGAAATTCACTAAAACTTTCAGCACAATCTCCGCCTTGAAGTAAGAAAGCCTTTCCTTGTGAAACATTTGCAAGTTGCTCTTTGAGTGAACGAGCCTCTCCTGCAAAAACAAGTGGCGGATAGTTTTTCAACTCTTTTAAAACGGCATCCAGCTTTGTTTTATCAGGATATATCGGTTGTTGTAATATTGGTTTTTCTCTCCAGCTTGACGGGCTCCAAGTACTCATTAATAGACCTTATATAATATTATTTTTGCAATTTTATCCAAATATAGATAAAATTGCTATGAGAAAAGCTTTTTTTATGCTTAAATTAGTATAATTGCAAATATAATGGAAATGTTTGGAGACTTATGAAAAAAGACGACCTCAAGTCATTGGTAACTCAAATGTATCAAGAGTTACTTGATAATATTGATTCTCAAGAAGAGCCTAATAAAGAGCAGGTTGTTACATATTTACAAGATGCTGTTATGACTATTCAAAATATTGCTGACGATGATATAGATTCGGTAGAGCATGCAAAGTTGGCTTTTAGTAATGCATATAAAGAAATTGCAAATAAAACACTTGCTTCTTATAAAAATACAAACGACAGATTTGAAGAACTGACACAAATACATGAGCAGACCGTACAAAGTTGTGACAATAAGTTCATTGACATGCCATCTATAAAAGAAAAATTTGATGAAATTCAAAGTCATATGCAAGAAGAAGTAGAACGGGCAAATCAGGTTATTTCAGAACTCTCAACACAAGTAAAAGAGCTTGAAGAAAACTCAAATTTGGATGCTCTAACTAAAATATTTAATAGACGGGCATTAGACTCATACCTTGACCATCTATGTGCTAAAAAAGAGTTAAAACATGAGTTACATGCATTACTTTTAGACATTGACGACTTTAAAAAGATAAATGATAAGTACGGACACATTGCTGGAGACAAAATACTCATTTTTGTAGCCAAAATTTTAAGAAAAACACTACGCGACGGGGACAAAGTATTTCGCTACGGCGGAGAAGAGTTTTTCATTGTTCTTAACAGAATAGATGCAAATACCTGCAAAAAAATTGCCGGTAGAATTTTAAAACTGCTAAGTTCAAACCAACTCTTTTATAAGGGGCAATCTTTACATGTAACCATGAGCATAGGTGCTACTATGTTTGTCGAGGGAGATACACCAGAAACACTTATAGATCGGGCAGACAAAGCACTTTATAAGTCTAAAAATAACGGTAAAAATCAAATAAATATGGAACTAAAAAATGGATTTTAATTATTTTGACATTGTTACGGCAATTGTAATTTTATTATTAGGTTTAAAAGGAATACTCAATGGATTTTTTAAAGAAATTTTTGGTCTCATAGGTATAATAGGCGGTATTTTTGTAGCCTCAAGAGTTGGTGATGAAGTTGGACACTATTTAAGTAACATGATATTTAAATTTTCTAATCAATCTGCCATTGATTTTACGGGTTTTCTTTTTACTTTAGCACTGTTTTGGCTCCTTATGGTACTCATAGGTTTTACCTTCAAAAAATTAAGTTCACTCAGTGGACTCGGTCCGATAGACAGAATTTTAGGCTTTATAGTAGGAGCAAGTAAATTTTTCTTAATTGCAGCGGTCATTGCCTATGCGGTATACAATGTCAAAGCAATCAGAACAACGCTTGATTCTTCACTCAAAACAAGTATACTTTTCCCAATTTTAGTAGAAACAGGAAAATATATAATGAAAATAGACCCTACACAAATGAGTAATGACATCAATACGACAATTTCAAAAGAGAGTGCTAATTTGCAACAAAAGATTGAAAATAACATAACAAAAACTACTCTACAACAAATTAATGCAATAAAAAATAAAATACAAGAGAAATGATATGCCAAATGTAACTACAGACTTTAATGACAGAACCGTTGAATATGAGCAACTTTTAAATGACTTTAAACAGTTACTCAAAAAAAATAATCTGAAGTTTACTATTCAGCGTGAAGTAATTCTAGAAACACTTTACAATTCTGATGAGCACTTAACGCCAGAAGCTTTGCACCACCTCATACAGGAAAAATACCCAGAATTAAACACGGGAATAGCAACCGTTTACAGAACACTTTCTCTGCTTGAAGATTCTCATGTCGTTACCTCACTCTCATTTGGAGCACAAGGCAAAAAATATGAACTCGGGGCAAAAGAGCATCATGATCATTTAATTTGTACGGAGTGTGGAAAAATTACTGAATTTGTGGATGAAGAGATAGAAAAACGACAACAAGCAATTACCAAAGAACTCGGCTTTAAAATGAGCGACCACTCTATGCAAATATACGGTACATGTAAAGAGTGCCAAGAAAAAGAAAACAACTAAAGGAAAATTATTGATTTTTGAAAATAAATATATACAACAAAGAATAGAAAAAGCAAATGCGTTAAAAGATGCAGGATACAACCCTTATGCAAACGATTCACAAAGAAATACAACGATAGAAAAATATCTCAATGTCAACTCTGATGTAGTGGAGATGGAAAATAAACGGGATGAGAACCGTCACTATATTGTCAGCGGACGCATCAAATTTCTTCGTATTATGGGAAAAGCAAGTTTTGTAAAAATCGAAGATGAAAGTGGTATGTTACAGATTTATGTTACACGAGACAACCTTCATGAAGGTTTTTACAACACTATGTTTAAGAAAAATATAGAAGTCGGTGACATCATTGAAGTCGGCGGATTTCCATTTGTGACAGGACAAGGAGAACTCTCTTTACATGTAGATAGTTTCAAACTGCTCACAAAAGCGATTTCACCGCTTCCTGAAAAATTTCACGGTGTTACAGACAAAGAAATCCGATATAGAAAACGCTATCTTGATTTGATTATGAATGCGGATGTAAGAAAAACATTTCAAACTCGTTCTCGTGTTATCTCCCTCACGCGTCGTTTCTTTGAGGACAAAGGCTTTTTAGAAGTTGAAACACCGATGATGCACCCTATTGCCGGTGGCGCAAATGCTAAACCCTTTGTGACACATCATAATGCACTCGGTGTTGACAGATACTTAAGAATTGCACCTGAACTTTACCTAAAAAGACTGATTGTCGGTGGCTTTGAAGCAGTCTTTGAAATCAACCGTAACTTTAGAAATGAAGGCATGGATGCGACACATAACCCTGAATTTACCTCTATTGAATTTTACTGGGCATACAAAACATATAAAGATTTGATTGAAATTACAAAAGAGTATTTTCAGTATCTATTTGAACATTTAGATTTGCCAACACTGTTCCCTTACGGAGATTTAGAAATAAACTTCGATAATTTTCAAGAAATTCCTCTCATAAAGTCATTAACAACTATAGGCGGAGTACCGGCTGATATTACTAAAGATAAAGAAAAAATCATCGCCTACTTGAATGAAAAAGGCATAACGGTAAAACCGGGTATGAATTTAGGTCAGCTTCAAGGGGAACTTTTTGATGAATTTGTTGAGGAAAAACTCATAGACCCTACTTTCATTACTGAATATCCTGTAGAAATTTCACCACTTGCCCGCAGAAGTGATGAGCATCCTGAAATTACAGAACGATTTGAGCTTTTCATAGCCGGTCGTGAAATTGCCAATGCCTTTAGTGAGCTTAATGACCCTATAGACCAGCTTTCACGATTTGAGGGACAAATGGCTGCAAAAGAGAATGGTGATGATGAAGCCCATGAAATGGACAGTGATTTTGTTGAAGCGCTTAGTTACGGTATGGCACCTACTGCTGGACAAGGTATAGGAATAGACAGACTTGTCATGCTCCTTACAAACGAGCACTCTATTCGTGATGTACTTTTGTTTCCTGCGATGAAACCTGTATCGCAAGAAATTAACGAAGAGGATGAAGAGAATTAGTAAAGCATCTCTTCAGACCCTTTTAAAATAAAACTTTTATCTTCTATTTTTGCTTTTTTCGTTTTATGTTTATTAAAGTCAAAAGTAGGAAGTTTTTCTTCCAAATAAGAGGTATTAAATTTACCGGCTTTAAAATCACTCTCTGATACTATAGCATTATGCAACGGTATATTTGTTACAATACCATCAATATAAAATTCATCTAAAGCTCTAAAAGCTTTTTTGACAACACCGTCCCAATCCAACGCATATACGATAAGCTTGCCAATCATAGAATCATAATTCGCCGGTATATCATACCCTGCATAAATACTGGTATCAAGCCGTACACCCGGACCACCCGGTGCCATATAATTATTCACTTTTCCAACAGCGGGAAGAAAATTATTGTTCGGATTTTCTGCATTAATTCTAAATTCAATGGCATATCCACGAAATTGTATCTCTTCTTGTGAATATTTCAACTTATCGCCACCTGCTATCTCTATCATTCTTTGAATAATATCAATCCCTGATATAATTTCAGTCACAGGATGTTCTACCTGCACCCGTGTATTCATCTCTATAAAATAAATATTGTCTGCAGCATCAAGTAAAAATTCTACAGTTCCTACACTTTCATAACCTATCTCTTTGACAGCAGTTACAGCTATTTCATACAATTTTTGTCGAGTAGTCTCTTGAAGCGATGGGCTTGGTGCAATCTCAATAACTTTTTGATGTCTTCGTTGAATAGAGCAGTCTCTTTCACCAAGATGAACGACATGACCATATTTGTCGGCAATTATTTGTACTTCAATATGACGAGGATTTTGAACAAATTTTTCAATAAAAACTTCTCCTTTCCCAAAATATTTAATAGATTCATTTGTAGCCGACTCAAAAAGTTCCTGAAAATCAGCTTCATGATGTACAATACGCATACCGCGTCCACCACCGCCAAAAGCTGCTTTAATAATAACAGGCAAACCTATCTCTTTAGCAATTTTCTCACCTTCTTTAGCATTTATAACAGGAGTGACTGTTCCTTCAAGAACAGGAACACCCACTTTTTTCATAGCTATTTTAGAAGCCATTTTATCACCAAAAAGAGCAATATGCTCTGCACTTGGTCCTATAAAAATAAGATTGTTTTCTGCACATTCTTGTGCAAATTCTGCACTTTCAGAAAGAAAGCCATACCCAGGATGAATTGCATCACAGCGTGTTCTTTTTGCTATATCTATAATTTTATCAATATCAAGATACGCCGCTACTGGATCTCCGCTAAGTTTGTATGACGCATCAGCTTTTTGTACCCAAACACCCTCAGTATCGACTTCAGAAAAAACAGCAACACTTCTAATTTGCAGTTCCTTACAAGCACGAATAATTCTCAGTGATATCTCACCCCGATTGGCAATTAAAATTTTTTTTATTTTATTCATATAATTTTCCTCGTATACTTAAAACATTGCAAAATTATATGATAAAAAAGAAAATATTTAACCTATTTCGATTCCACTAAACGAGATTGGTATGCCTGCGGATGTTTGCAAACAGGACAAATATCAGGTGCTTTTTTTCCATAATGAATATGTCCACACACTTCACAAATCCAAACTTCTTCTTCATTATCACTTAAAAACTCTTTATGAGAAGTGAGTCTCTCGAGTAGCATTTTATACATTTTTTCATGCTCTACTTCGATTTTTCCTATATTTTTAAAGAGCGTAGTCGCTTCACGATGTCCCTCTTCTTTTGCAACAGCAGCAAAATCAGGATACATTGTTACATTTTCATAATGTTCTCCATTTACAGCATCTTGAAGATTTTCTTCTGTATTTCCGAAGTTATTTTCTCTTTCAAATTTCATTCTATTATAGAGTGAAAGTTCCATTTTTGCATGCTGTTTTTCATTGTTTGCTGCTCTTTGAAAATGTGCAGCTATGTCTCGATAACCCTCTTTTTGCGCAACTTTTGCATAATACTCATAACGATTTCTCGCCATAGATTCACCAGCAACCGCTTTCATAAGATTCACAAGTGTCAGATTCTCTGTAATCATTTCCATCGCTTGCCCACAACAATGAAGCTCTCCGCCACCTACATTTTGCACTTCAACTACATTCCCGCATTTGTTACATTTATATGTTTCGTACTTTCTCATCATGACACCTTTATTTAAATATTTAGCATCATTATTGCACATATAGGCTTAAAGGAAAATTATTATCTTTTAATCTCTTTTCAGAACAATATTATTATATTTTGAGTATAATCAGAATATTTTTAATTTTTACAAGGAATGTGACACCATGAGTTTTTTAAAAGAGTATGATGAAGAAGTGTACAACTTATGCGAAAAAGAGCTAGAAAGACAAACTGATCACTTAGAGATGATAGCAAGTGAAAACTTTACACTGCCTGCAGTTATGGAAGCTATGGGTTCGGTATTTACAAACAAATATGCAGAAGGGTACCCTGCAAAACGCTACTATGGCGGATGTGAATATGCAGACGGCGTTGAGCAATTGGCAATAGACAGAGCATGTGAACTTTTTGGATGCAAATATGCAAATGTGCAGCCACACTCAGGAAGCCAAGCAAACGGCGCTGTATATGCGGCACTCCTAAAAGCGGGTGATAAACTTTTAGGAATGGACTTGAGCCACGGTGGACACTTGACACACGGTTCTAAGCCAAGTTTTTCAGGGAAAAACTACTCTAGTTTTACTTACGGTGTTGAACTTGACGGTCGCATTAACTATGAAAGAGTTTTAGACATCGCTAAAATCGTTCAGCCTAAAATCATCGTTTGTGGTGCTTCTGCTTATGCTCGTGAAATAGACTTTGCAAAATTCCGTGAAATAGCTGATGCAGTCGGTGCCATTTTATTTGCTGACATTGCGCACATTGCCGGTTTAGTAGCAGCTGGTGAGCACCCTAGCCCATTTCCGCATGCACATGTTGTAACGACAACAACACACAAAACGCTTGCAGGTCCTCGTGGCGGTATGATAATGACAGATGATGAAGATATAGCGAAGAAAATCAACTCTGCAATTTTTCCGGCATTGCAAGGTGGACCACTTGTACATGTAATCGCTGCAAAAGCAGTAGGATTTAAACATAACCTCTCTCCTGAGTGGAAAGAGTATGCACAACAAGTGAAAAAGAACGCTTCTGTTCTTGCAGATGTTCTTATGAAACGCGGCTATGATGTTGTAAGCGGTGGAACAGACAATCATCTTGTTCTTGTCTCTTTTGTCGGCAAAGAAATCTCAGGAAAAGATGCTGATGCAGCACTTGGTAATGCAGGAATTACTATTAATAAAAATACAGTTCCGGGTGAGACAAGAAGTCCTTTTGTTACTTCGGGTATACGCGTCGGTTCACCTGCACTTACATCTCGAGGCATGAAAGAAAAAGAATTTGAACTTATTGCAAATAAAATGGCAGATGTTTTAGATGACATCAACAACACAGAGCTTCAAGCAAAAATAAAAGACGAGCTTAAAGCTTTGGCACAGAACTTTGTAATTTACAACCAACCAACATACTAAGGTCACAAATATGACTGCCATGGATTTAAAACTTATAAAAATGGTGAGTGACCATTACTGGGTTAAAAAAGATACAGTAGTGGATAAAATCACTTTTAAAGGGCGTACTTTTTACAATAAATTTGAAAAAATCAATGCGCCTTTAAATCAGTCTGTAATAAATAAACATATAAAGGGTGAAATCACAGTAGCTCACTCCGTCGCTGATAAAAAAGGCATAGTAGAAAATATTGTCATTGATTACAATGGTAGAGACCCTGAGAGATTTTACCACAAAACACAACTTCTCTTACGCGAAGAGGGTTTCATAAACTTTACTGCCTATGAAACAAAAACAAAAGGGCATTTACATGTATATATTCACAAAGGGCATACAACTCTGCAAGAGGCTATACAACTTGGAAAAATGATTAGTATGAAACTGGCTGCAAAACAGCCAAAACAATGGAGAATGTTTCCAAACAATGATATGCCTGATGAATATAACATTTTAACCCTTCCCTATGAAGTATACGCAAAAGAGCGAGGTGCTTCTTGGTCGAAGCACATGTAGTTTGGTTCTTTAGCTTATTTTTGGTATCATAAAGCAAATAAAAAATCGAGGTACTTTCCTATGAATGATAAGAATGAATTAAGTGATATTGTCCTAAATAAAAATGGCTCATCCGGCTCAAATAAAAAAATAATCCTCTCTGTTGCAACATTAGGGATTATTTTAATAGTCGTGATAATGCTTATGAATTCACTCAGCTCAAAAGGCACTGACAATTTACCTCAAGCTGTTCTGCCACCTGAACCTCAAGCACAGACATCTACAAAAAAAATAGCTGAAGAACCTCTGTTTGAAAATGTAGAAGTCATACAAGACAACGCATCAAGTGATAAAGATTTAGATAAAATTGCCCAAAAACTTAAACAAGAGAGTGCACAAGAACAAAAAGTAGTTGCAGCACCAATCAAAAAAGTAGTTACAAAGAAAAAAACAATTACAAAAAAACCACAAGCTACAGCAACAATAAAATATTATATACAAGTTGGATCATTTTCAAAATATGAGCCAAATAAAAAATTCTTAAAATCTATTACGAATTTAGGCTATAAATATAGATATCATAAAGTTACAGTCAATTCAAAAACGCTTAACAAAGTATTGATTGGACCATTTAAAACACAAAAAGAAGCAAATGATGCTAAACGGGTTATTCGTGCCAAAATTGAGCCGGGTGCATTTTTAGTAAAATTATAATTTTATAAGGGTAGTATTGATATATTCTAAACAATTTACACAAGACCAGTTAGCGCCTATTGCCGTTTACTCAAAACTAAAAAATCTTTTTAAAGATGAAATAAGCTATCTTTTTGAAAGTGCCGGACAGAGTGAAGGGAATTACAGTTTTATTTGTATAGGTGCGAGAGAACGCTTGCAATATATAGAGAATAAAACAATTTATACCGATGTGAACGGTAAAAAAAATATAAAAAGTGAAAACCCTTTTTCCTTTTTAAAAGAGTATTATAAAAATATTGACACAACTGAATATAAAACTGCTACAAAAGATCTAAATGTCGGTTATGTTGACGGTTTTATCGGGTATATCGGTTACGATATGGTAAAAGTTTTTGAACCGAAATTAAGTTCATTTATGCATGATTTAATAGATGAACTCAATACCCCCGATTTGGATTTGATACTGCCTAAGCTTGTGCTTGTATACTCACATAAAAACCACCAAATTACACTTATATCTACTCTTAAAGAATACAGTGAAAAATTTCAGGCGATAGAAGATAATCTCAAAGGCACTTATACCTATAAACACAGAGTCTATAATGTTGGAGATGACAAAGGAAACTTTGCACATACAAAAGAAAAATTCTTTGAAATGATAGACAAATCAAAAGAGATGATACGAAGCGGAGATGTTTTTCAAATTTTGATGACAAATCGTTTTACACGGCATATAAAAGTTGACCCTTTTAGTTTTTATAGAATTTTACGCACAAAAAATCCTTCTCCTTATATGTTTTTAATGGAGTATGAAGATTTTAGCATTGTTGGTTCTTCTCCTGAGGTTATGGTTCGCTTAACAGAGGGTGAACTACTGCTTCGTCCAATTGCCGGAACAAGAAAACGTGGCGCTACAAAACAAAGAGACAAAGAGCTTGAAGAGGAACTGCTCGCAGACCCAAAAGAGCTCGCAGAACACTTAATGTTGATTGATTTGGGCAGAAATGATGTCGGTCGTGTTGCAAAAACAGGAACGGTAAAAGTAGAAGATATCATGCACATAGAGCGATTCTCGCATGTAATGCACATAGTTTCAGATGTCGTTGCCACACTCAGCGATGACAAAGATATGTTTGATCTATTTATGGCTACTTTTACAGCAGGAACAATGACGGGCGCCCCTAAAATTCGGGCAATGGAACTCATAGCCGAATACGAAGGCTTAAAACGCGGTTTTTACAGTGGGAGTGTGGGTTATTTTGGATTTGACGGCAATATGGATAGTGCCATTACGATACGTACAGCCTTGGTAAACAAAGACAAAGTCGTTTTACAAGCCGGTGCAGGTGTCGTTGTAGACAGTGTTAAAGAGTTAGAATATCTTGAAGTCAACAACAAGCTTGGCGCACTCATTCACTCTCTTGAAGATTTAGATAAAAAATAAGATAAAGAGAGTTTTTATGCACAAATTTTTTTCCATTTTCGGCAATCCCGTTTCTCATTCACGCAGTCCACTTATGCATAATGCTGTTTTTAAAAACCTCAACTATAAAGCCTGTTATACACGAACGCTTTTACAAGACGGAACAAAGCTCAAAGAGACATTTTTTGCGCTTGGTCTCGATGGAGCTAATGTAACGGTACCACATAAAGAGAGTGCTTATGAAGCCTGTGATGAAGTACGAGGTTTTGCAAAAAAAATTGGTGTCGTCAACACACTTATAAACGAAAACGGCAAACTCATCGGTTACAACACGGATGCTGATGGTTTCATGTATGCAATAAACGAGTTTAAAAATATAAAAAATATTTTAGTTCTCGGTGCAGGCGGTACAGCAAAAGCACTCGCTCAAAAGTTTGTAGAAGAGGGCTTACATGTAAACATACTTAACAGAAATCAAGCTCGCCTTGCATATTTTCAAAATCTTGATTTAGAATGTTCTACATGGGATGATTTTGTCATACAAAAATATGATTTGGTTGTCAATACAACAAGTGCAGGACTGGGAGATGAAAACTTGCCCGCACCAAAAGAAATAATTGATACTATCTTAAATAATACCCGTTATGTTGCAGATGCTATTTATGGAAAAGTAACGCCCTTTTTACAGCTTGCCAAAGACAAACAGCTTACATGTAAAGACGGTGCAGATATGCTCCTAGGACAAGGTGTTTTAGCAAATGAACTTTTTTGCAATTTTGAGATTGACAAAGAAACTATAAAAAAAGAGATGCAAAAAAGTTTTTTGTACTAACGAGAGAAACTAAACCCTACAGCAAACTTTGTAATATAATGATTGTAATCCACTAAAGATTCCATATACCCACTAAATATTTTTGCATACACATATGTACTATGCATTAAAGGATAAGAGTATGTTGCTTCAATAGCACCTTTTTGACTGGCAATATTACCACGAAGCATAAATGTAAACATATTTTCACCATAAAAATAGCTAAATTTTACCTTTGTATATCCCATATATTTCATAATATCCGGATTATCTGTTAAATCAGAACTACCCAAATAAGGTGTCATAAATGTCCAATCACTAATAATTGTTTTATGTTGCAAACGAAGTGTTGCATAAACATAATTTATACTTTTTGAGAGGTTAAAACCATTATAAATGGGATTATTTTCCGTATTTGGTTGGCCATTAGATTCATGTGCTATCGCAAATTTAAAAGAACGCATCTGAAAAATAGAATTTTTATCACTAATCGGAAAAACAACAAAAGCTTCCGGATTATATATACTTTCTCTAAAAGGCGCAGATTGTGTATAAATCTGCCAAAAAGCATGTTGCGTATATGAAAGATAATATTTTTCGTGTAAATCAAAAAGGTTACTTGCTACTCTTAGTTTTAAACTTACCTGAATTTCGGCTTCTTTATCTTTAAAAACTTCTCCCGGTGTATGCGACTGATATGTACGATTTGCAATAGCTAAAGGTAACAGATAATTTGTTCTATAAGGTTGTAGCCCAAACTCTGCATTTATCCATTGTTCCATACTCTTTTTGGATTTATCATTTGTTATGTTTTTTATTTCAATTTTACTTTTTGATTCATCCACTGCCTTTTGTGTATTATCTGCTGCAAAAATGTATGTTGCAAACACTACCAGTATTACAAAAAACTTCATCTATATCCTTACTCTATCTTCTAATGCCCTCGTTAATGAAAGCAAATCTATATTTTCCAAACTGACACCAGTTGGAACACCTTGCGCTATTTTTGAAAAATTCAAATCATATATGCCTAGCTTGTCTTCTATATAAAGAATGACCGCATCATTTGCTATAGAAGGCGTTAATGCAAACAAAACTTCACTCACACCATTTTGCACCATTGTTTCAAGATGTGACATACTCAACTCTTCTAAAGAGTCTAAAACAAAATATCTCCCATCGAACAGACCATTTTCTTCTAACAGTAAAATATCTTTCGCATTTTCAACAATACATAACAAAGAAGCGTCTCGTGTTTCATCACAACAAATATAACAGAGTTCGTCTTCACTCATACCACCACATTCTTGACATTTTTTCAAGCTTCCTAACGCATCTTCAATTGCATGTGCAATTTTCATACCGACAAAAGTATCATTCATTATCATATGATACGCAAGTCGTGTTGCCGATTTTTTTCCGATACTTGGTAATTCACCAAGCGCTTCTACTAATCTGTTAAATTTTTCTAATGAATTATTCATTCTTGCGCTTCTTTCTTCTTTGGAACTAACAACCAAAGCTTGAGTGGTGATTTTAATCTTCCTGCAATATCTAATGCCTTATGTCCACTGCCCAAAAATAAATCTGCTCGCACGGGTCCTTTAATAGCTCCACCTGTATCTTGTGCAAAAACAATAGTATTAAATTTTTCATTTCCTAAATTGGATGATAAGTATAGCATATTTCCTAACGGAATATATTTTTTATCAACTGCCACAGAACTTTTTTTGCGAAGTTGTAACCCTAATGCACCTGTCGCACCTTTGTCTCTCTTTGAAAAGAAGACTAAAGATTTATTGTAGTTTAAAACTTCATCAATTTTTGTAGGATGTGCAAGTAGCCATTTACGAATACTTTGTAGAGAAATTTTTTGTAAAAGAATTTCTCCTTTGGCTACCAAATATTTTCCAATGGATTTATATTTGTATCCATTTTGATTATCATAGCCTATGTACATAGTAGAATTGTCATCTAAAATTACCTTTCCAGAGCCCTGCACTTCTAAAAAAAATCTGTCTATTTTAGAATCACAATAACAAATCACTGAAGCATTTAAATCAGTAAATTTCGACTCTTTACGACTGTAGTAGGGTACCAATTTATTGTTTTGTATCTTACCTCGAAGTCTGTAGTTTTTAAGCTCAGGATATATGGAACTCAAATCAACAACAACTAAATCTTTCGGTGTTGCATAAATTGGGTACTTATATCGCTTGCTTACATGTAACGAAGCATGAATTTCTGGTTCATAATACCCAGTGAGTAAACCTTCCCTGTTACCATCTTTATCAACAATCCTATAAGGTGTAAAATTATCAACTATAAATTCTTTAGGGTCTGTTACATGTAAGGCTTCCTTACATAAACTTTTGTAAAGATTTTTACTTTTTGTACTTTGACAATTATGCATAAAATTACTTAAAAATTTATCATAATTATGTTGATAAAAACCAGGAAGATTTGAAAATGATGTTTTTTGCAGACTTATATTTTTTGCATTTTGAGCTTGTGGCACGGTCACCTCTTCACTACAGCCTGTTACAAGTAAAAATATTAATAAAAAAAGAGTGATTTGTTTCATAGGTAGCATTATAGCATTTATTTTTTACTTCAAAATGGGTATAATTGCGAAAAAAATATTTAAATAGGATTTTATTATAATGGAAGACTTAAGCTATTATGAGATTTTAGAAGTATCGCAAACTGCCGAAAAAGCAACTATTAAAAAAGCTTACAGGACAATGGCAAAAAAGTATCATCCTGATAAAAATGCCGGGGACAAAGAGGCAGAACACAAGTTTAAACTCGTGAATGAAGCATACCAATGCCTCAGTGACGAACAACAACGCAGTATTTATGATCGTTATGGCAAAGAAGGTTTACAAGGTATGGGTGGCGGTTCTCGTTCCTCTTCAAATTTTGATGACTTAGGTTCTATGTTTGAAGAGATGTTTAGCGGTTTTGGCGGTGGACGCACAAGACGCCAAAATCCTGCAGATATGGACAAATACCCGCTTGATATGAATGTTGATATGTATATTGACTTTAATGAAGCAGTATTTGGATGTGAAGAAGAGGTAGCATATACCTATAAAAAAGCGTGTCAAGCGTGTAAAGGTACGGGAGCCAAAGATGGTAAACTCTCAACATGTCCACAGTGTAAAGGACAAGGTCAGATTTATATAAAACAAGGTTTTATGACCTTTTCGCAAACCTGCCCTGTTTGCAACGGAACAGGAAGTGCGGCAACAGACAAATGTAAAAAATGCCATGGAAAAGGCTATGAAGAGATAAAAGAAAAAATCACTATTTCTGTGCCAAAAGGAATTGACAGCGGGAATCGCCTTCGTGTTTCAGGAAAAGGAAATATCGGTAAAAAAGGTAATCGTGGTGACTTATATGTAACTTTTGAAGTAAAACAAGATAAACACTTCATTAGAGATGACAACGATGTTTATATTGAAATTCCTGTCTTTTTCACACAAGCTATCAAAGGAGACACTTTAACAATACCGTCTCTAACAGGGGAACTTGAGTTGAAACTTGATATAGGCACAAGAGATAAACAGCGTTATACATTTAGAGGTGAAGGTATAGAAGATGTGCATGGGCACGGCAAAGGGAACTTGATTGCCATCATCAACATTCAGTACCCTAAAAAACTAGCTGATGAGCAGATTGAGCTTTTAAACAAACTCCAAGATTCTTTTGGTATAGAGTCAAAACCACATGAAGGTATTTTAGATTCGGTTATAGATAAAATGAAAAATTGGTTTAAATAAAGAGTATGAATAAAACACACTTAAAAAATCAACTCTCTTCACTGGCACTTTCTATGTTTAGAAAAGATTTTTTCGGTATTTACCATGGTTCTTTGTCCGCCAAAACAGACACAAGCCGCTTTATCATTAACACAAAAGAAGCTGTTTTTGATGCTATAGATGAGCATAGTCTTATAGAGTTATATTTTAAAAAGGACTACAGATGGAAACAGGCGAGTATAGATGCTAATATTCATCAAAGTATCTATTCTCATATTTCGCAAGCGAAGTTTGCATGTTTTAGCATGCCACAATTTACTACGGCATATTCACTTGAACATAATATAATCACACCAAAAGACTACTTTGGGTATACGGAAATTGGTTCAATTGAGATAGTAGATCCAAAACAGTTTGAAGACTGGTATGATAGAGCACAAAGTGAAATTGTTTCATACTTTCAAACAAAAAAAACAAATATTATGGTAATTCGTGGGTATGGTGTTTACGCATATAGTAGAGATATGCACGAGATGGCAAAAAAACTTGCCATTTTGGAAAAGAGTTGCCGATTACTTATGCAAGGTTTTTAATAGCTTCATATGCTGTATTCATCATTATATCAATCTCTGATTTCGTAATAATATAAGGTGGCATAAAATAAACAATATGTCCAAGTGGACGAAGCAAAACACCATGTGCTAATCCATACTCATACACTTTAAGTCCTATTCTTTCATGCGCTTCATAGCCTTGTAACTCTACAACGGCAACCATTCCTGTTTGTCTAATTTCTTTAACATTAGGTAATTGTGAAAATTTTTGTAGTTTTTGAGACATATAAAGTGCTAGTGCTCTATTTTTTTCAATAATATTCTCATTTTCAAAAATATCAAGCGTTGCATTTGCAGCAGCACAAGCCAAGGCATTGCCTGTATAAGAATGCGAATGTAAAAAAGCCTTATGCTCATTATAATCACAATAAAATTTTGCATATATTTCATTAGATGTTAAAACAACAGAAAGTGGTAGATAGCCACCGGTTAGTCCTTTAGAAAGCACTAAAAAATCAGGTGAAATTCTTGCTTTTTCACAAGCAAACAACTCTCCCGTTCTTCCAAATCCAACCATCACTTCATCTGCAATCAGATGAACATTATACTTTGTGCATATTTCACGCACTAACACCAAATATTTCGGATGATACATATGCATATATCCCGCACCCTGTATAAGTGGTTCTAATATTATTGCACTTATTTCATCTGGTCTTTTTGCACATAACTTTTCAAATTTTTTAGCGGCTTGTTCGGCAGCTTCTTCACTCATATCTATTGGAACTTCTGTTTGAATTGTTTTAATTAACAAGGGCTCATAAGTTTCTTTATACAGTTCGACATCACCGACACTCAAAGCACCTATAGTCTCTCCGTGATAAGAATTTTTAAGTGAAACGAAAAGTGATTTTTTCTTTCCGTCGTTGTAATGTGCATGATAACTCATCTTTAGTGCCACTTCCACAGCAGATGAGCCGTTATCTGAATAAAAACATTTATCTAAGTTAGGCGGTGTTAGTTTTACAAGACGCTCTGAAAGCCGTATAACCTGTTCATGTGTAAAACCTGCAAGTATAACATGTTCTAAAGTGTCAAGCTGTTCTTTAATTTTTGTATTTATATACTCATTTGTATGTCCAAACATATTAACCCACCAAGAGCTAATAGCATCAATATATTTATTACCTTCAAAATCTTCCAAGTAAATACCATGTGCTTTTTTAATCGGAATCAGCGGTAGGGTTTCATGATCTTTCATCTGAGTACACGGATGCCATAGAACATTTAAGTCTCTATTTTCAAGTTCTTTGTTTTTCATAGGCAAATTATACCAATGCAAGCTTTCTTTATCAAGGTTAAAGGCGAATTTACATAAAATATCAAATAATATCACAAACAAGGTTTTTACTATATGATTACATGGATGCAAAGACATAAGAAATGGCTTATAATAACTATATGGATTTCAACTATCGCGTTTATTGGAGCAGGTTTTGTCGGTTGGGGACAATATAGCTATGGAAACAAAGCAGGCGCTGTTGCAAAAGTCGGTGATGTTGAGATAAGCAAAGGTGAATTGCAAAAAACATATTCTCGTCTGTATGCCCAGTATAACAAAATATTTCAAGGAAATTTTGATGAAGAAAAAGCAAAAAAGTTTGGACTTCAGAAGCAGGCTCTTCAACAGTTAGTGCAACAAGCATTACTTATAAATCTTGCACAATCATATGATTTAACCATTAGCGATCAAGAAATGATTGAAGCACTCAAACAACAAAAAGCTTTTTATGCAAATGGAGAATTTAACAAAGAGACATACAAACTTGTACTTTCTCAAAATAGATTAACAATGAAAGAGTACGAAACGCAACTCAGAAAAGAACTTCTTATACAAAAAACACTAAAATTTTTACCGGTAAAAACATCAAAAAATGAAGAAAATATTTTAAATACTATTTTTAATATTGCAGATAAAATCAACTATAAGGTACTTACTCTTAACGATATCAAGATTTCTGTGACAAATGAAGAGTTAAAGAAGTATTGGGAAAATCAAAAAAATAATTTTATGACTGATGTACTTTATAAAGTAAAATTCATTAAAGTAACTCCCCAATCCAAAAAATTCAGCGATACAGATATTACAAAATACTATAAAGAAAATAGAACACATTTTAAAGGCAGTGACGGCAAGATTTTAAGCCTTGAAACAGCAAAAGAAAAAGTGCTCAATGAACTTAATGCAAAAGCTGCAAAAGATAAAGCCTTACGAACATATATAGCATTCAAGAAAAATAAGCTTTCAAATGACATAACACCTGATCAAGCACAAATTTCAAAATCAAAGAATCCTTTTAATGCACAAGCTTTAGATGTTATTTCTAAACTTTCCATGACAAAACCATATGCAAAACCGATTAATATAGAAGGTGTGTACTATTTATTTGAATTAACAAAAGTAGTTCCTTCTAAACCAAAATCATTTCAAGAAGCAAAAGCAAAAATTTTACCACTTTATATCACACAAATGAAAAAAGAAAAATTAATGAAACTTGCAAATAATTCTGTAAATACTTTCATAGGAAAAACTTCTGATTTTATAACTATGATGTCTGTAGACAAACTGCCATCTTTAAAAAGACAAGAAGCTGCTGATTTTTTACAAAAACTGTTTGTTAGTGATAAGAAAAGATTATTTATTGGATTAAATAACGGAAAGATTGTTTTATACAACATTTTGGAACAAAAACTGCTTACAAATAAAAACAATAATGTTAGCGACACTGTCGCAAAACTAAAAAGTACACTGTTTAATGAAGGGCTTATAAAAACACTTCAAAACAAGTACCAAACTGAGATTTATATTCAAGGACTCTAAATTGAGTAGAACTGTTTTAGCCATAGATATTGGCTCAACAAAAATTTGTGCAATTATCGCAGAAATAGATAACAATAATGCAATCTCAATTACCGGTGCAGGAATTACAAAAGCACAAGGTTTAAAAAAGGGAAGTATCACTAATATAGAACTTGCTTCTAGAAGTATAAAAACAGCGGTTGAGGATGCAAAAAGAGTCTCAGGTAGCACCATTGCTACCGCAATCGTTTCTATATCTGGTGCCTATACTAAAAGTCTTAATTCTAACGGTATTGTAAATATACAGTCCAAAGAAATATCACTCGAAGAGATAAAGCGTGTTATGCACACCTCTTTGTATAACGCAAACATACCAAATGAATATGAAGTGCTTCATGCTCTACCTTTCAATTTTAAAGTAGATGACCAAGATTATATAGAAGACCCTCTTGGCATGAACGCCTCAAGACTTGAAGTTGAAACACACATTATCACCACACAAAAATCAAATCTGAACAATCTAAAAAAAGCTGTCAGAGGTGCCGGAGTAGAAGTTGAAAATATAGTGCTCAATAGTTATGCTTCAGCGATTGCCACACTTAATGAAGATGAAAGAGAGTTAGGTGCTGCAGTCATTGACATGGGTGGCAATACAAGCAACATCGCAATTCATTCGGGTAATTCTATTCGTTATAATGAATTTTTAGGTGTCGGCTCAAACCATATAACAAGTGACCTTTCTATGGCACTACACACACCGCTTAATGTCGCTGACAAGGTAAAGCTTACTTATGGTTCGTTGCTTACGCCAAGCAATGATTTAATAGAACTGCCAATAATCGGTGATGAAAATTCAACACATGAAGTTTCTCTTGAAGTGGTGCATAATGTTATATTTGCAAGAGTGGAAGAGACACTTATGATACTTGCACAGTTTATAGAAAATAGCGGACTCAAAGAACAAATTGGCGCAGGTATCGTTCTCACAGGCGGTTTTTCAAAAATGGACGGCATTCGTGATTTAGCCATTGCGACCTTTGGTTCTGTTCCTGTTCGTTTAGCGAAACCGATTGAAATGAATGGACTCTTTGACTCTCTAAGAGGTCCAGAGTATTCAAGTGCTGTTGGACTTATAATGTACTCTTCTTATCCATATACCCCTTATGAGATTGATGTTAACAAAAGAGTAAGACATACAAACGAAGAACCCACTGCACATAACAGTATAAACTTTACGAATGAGCCTGTCATCCCCATTGCTCCTTCAGAAGAACAAACAGTTAGTGATAAGGATAAAATGGTAAACTTAGAAACTGTTAAAAATAAAAAGAGCGATGAAGCTGGAAGTTTAAGTAAATTTTGGAACTGGGCTACCCAGTTATTTTAAAGGAGTGAAAGAATGGAACCATTTGTAATAGAAGAAGCACATAGCCCTAGCGGAGCAAGAATCATAGCTGTCGGTGTTGGCGGTGGCGGTGGCAATATGATAGGGCATATGATAAACGAGGGTGTGACAGGCATAGAGATGATGCTTATAAACACTGATGTTCAAGTTTTAAATGAAAACTCAGCAGCATCAAAAATTCAAATAGGGGCTAAGCTTACCAAAGGTCTTGGTGCAGGAATGAAGCCAGATGTTGGTAAAGATTCTGCATTGGAAAATTATGATGACATTCGTTCTGCTTTAGAGGGTGCGGATATAGTATTTATTTCTGCTGGACTTGGTGGTGGAACAGGAACTGGTGCTGCACCAGTTGTTGCTCAAATTGCTAAAGAGGTTGGAGCTTTAACCATCTCTATAGTAACTAAACCATTTATGTTTGAAGGTAAAAAAAGACTCAAGCTTGCAGAAGCTGGTCTTACAGAGCTTAAAAAAGAGAGCGACTCTATAGTTGTTATTCCAAATGACAAACTTCTTTCCATTATAGATAGAAAACTTGGAATGAAAGAGAGCTTTAAAATAGTAGATAGTGTTTTAGCACAAGCGGTAAGTGGAACATCTGGTGTTATCCTCTCAAATGGAGACAATGACATCAACCTCGATTTCGCCGATTTGCAAACTGTAATGAGTCATAAGGGCATGGCACTTATGGGTGTTGGTGAGCATACAGGTGATAATGCAGCTTATGAAGCTATCAAGGCAGCTATTGAGTCCCCTCTTCTTGACAATCTATCCATCAATGGAGCGATGGGTGTTCTTGTTCACTTTAGTGTTCACCCTGAATTTTCACTTTTTGATATGTCTGAAGCTATGAATGTAGTAAATGAAAGTGCACATGATGAAGCTGATGTAATCTGGGGAACATCTACAGATGCTACCTTAGCTGAAAATTATGTAAAAATTACCATCGTTGCAACTGGTTTTGAAAAAGATTTGAGTAATAATGAGGATTTTGTTAGTGAAACTCCGGCACCGGTTCGTGCAAAAGTAAGACCAAGACTTATTGTAGGTGGTGAGCTTGACAGTGATTATTTAGACATTCCTGCATATATGAGACAGCAACAAGACTAACTCCCTTGCACTCCTTTGAAAAAATAATGAAGGCCAAATCACTCCTTGGTCTTCGTGAAAAATCTTCTCTCAAAGAAATAAAAAATAAATATAAAAATCTTATGAAAAAATGGCATCCCGATACACATAAAGACAATTATGACAAAGCAACCAAAATGAGTATGCAAATCAATGAAGCATACCAAATAATACTTGATTATTGTACTTCTTATGAATATCCGTTAGATGAAGAAAGCATAAAAAAATCTACATACACACCCCAAGAGTGGTGGAACAATAAATTTGGACATAACCAACATAACATATAAAATTAATGCTTTCTCGGAACCGGTACTTCAGTGCCGGCTATTGCAACTTTCCTGCCACTCTCAGCCCGGACTAAAGTCCGGGTTCCAAAAAAATATCATACTTTTTTACAACCAAACACCATTTTTCATGTAGTATGCAAGTGGATAATAACTCACAAGTATCACATATAAAGTCGTAAAAAAGAGCGAAATTTTGTATTTTATATTTTCTTCTTCTTTTGTAAAATTAATAACTCCAATAACAATTCCGTAAAATGTTCCAATAAATAAAAATATATACAAAAAATATCCTATATAATTATAATCTTTTTGTAACAGACAAAATGGGCAGTGATGTGTCGGCAGTTCATAAATATAGGTGCCAAAAAAAGCTATCAACGACACTAAGGCTACAACAACAAAGAGTAAATTTAGCAATGAAAATAAATATTTGTTTTTTATTATATATGAAAATATTATTAAAAGAAAAATAGCATAAAAACTACTCAAAAGAATACTAGGATCAATATTTAACAAATATGCCATATATGTTCCGTCTGTAGTTGAAAAAATTGAGCCACAGCAGTCTACAACATTTTTTGTATCTATAGAAAAAAACATTGCACTTTCTAAACCAATTTCAAGTAAAAGAAGAAAAAATGCAAATATATACACTTTAAATTTAAATTTCAAATAAGGCTGTTCTTCTGACTTCATATCTTCATTGTTAAGCACTAACCAGTAGGCAAAAATATATAAATTGATAATTTTAAGTATGAGCAGATATGTACCATATTGTGTTGCATTGACAACACCGGCACCACACATTGCACCCGGTAAAATATTGGAAATATCATCAAGCGTAAAAATAAAAAAAACAAATAAAAGAACTTTGAAATAAAAAATAAATTTAATAATAGTAGCGACCAAATAACTCTGTTTTTCCAGATTATATTGCATTGTCGTTGTAGCATTATTATCATATTTTAAAACTATTTTCACACTAAAATAAAAAGCAATGGAGGCAAAGATGAAAAAAAGTAAATTTAATATACTAATTGTCAACACTTCAGGAGTTAAGAGCATACTAACTTCCCATTATGTATTTCAACAATTCTATCTACAAAATCTAAATCAAAAAAGAGCGGGTCATGTGTAGCTATTATAATAGTTTTATTCAAAGACTTCAATTCTTTGAGTATTTTTATAAATTCAAGAGAGAGCTTTTCATCCAAATTTGCCGTTGGTTCATCTGCCAAAATAATTTTTGGATTATTGACATTCGCACGGGCTATTGCAGTTCTTTGCTGTTCACCACCCGACAAATTTTTCACTATAATATCTTTTTTATGCACAATACTAAACATCTTCATCACAGATTCTAGCTTTACATGTAACTCTTTTTCATCTAAATTTAAGGGTATAAGAGGCAATAAAATATTATCTACCACACTTAAAGTTGGAATTAAATTGTATTTTTGAAATATAAAGCCAATGTTATCTCTTCTGTATTGACTACAAAAATGATCCGGTAATTTTGAAATATGCTTTTTATCAACTAATACATCGCCCTTTGTTGGCTTTAAAAGTCCAGCTATTAATGAAAGAATTGTACTTTTTCCACTGCCACTCACTCCTTTTAAAATAACAAGCTCACCCTCTGCAAATATTAAATTAATATCATCCAAAGCCACAATATCATTGTCGTATATTTTGCTTATATGTTCTAGTCTTATCATCGTATCACCTCGTCAGCATCAAGCGTAGCAACGCGCCATGATGGAATAATCGTCGCAAACAGATATACCGGAACGCTCAGTAAAAAGAGTAACAGCAGAGTTTCATAATCTAGCACAAAAGGAAGTTTGAAATTATTTTCAATTGTATGATAATCTATAAATATATTTTTAAGTATAGGAGCATTTAGAATATATACAAAGAACAGAGCTATTATAATACCTATGATATATGAGAAAAAAGAGAGTATCAAAGCTTCATAAAATCTGGCTTTAAGCACATCTTCTACTCGCCACCCTATTGCTTTTAAAATACCTATCTCTTTTTTTTCTTCACTGCTAAGTCCACTTGATTTGTCATAAATAATCATAAAAAAGGTAAAAAGTGAAACCATAAATAAAATCAAGAAGAGAGAACTTTTAGTATTAAACTGGCTTTGTAGTACTGTTTTTAAATCTTTTCTTGCAACAACCTTGAATGTCGGATACATATTTTGAATTTTTAATATTACAGAAGCAATTTCTTTTGGATTATTTACTGTAACTGCCAAATCGGTTGCTTCTTGCTTTTTATAACCAAAAATATTCCTCAATGTATCTTTATTCATTACTATCATATCATTTGATTCAAACTGTGTTGTAGCTTTAAAAGTTCCGGCTATATATATTTTTTTGCTCTCTCCATCAGGGAGAATAAAATTAAAATATTTACGATAATAACTATTACTGAGTGTCTTTTTTACACCCTGCCCTACCAACATAGAAGATACATTCAAATCAACATTTTGTGCTATACTTGCCAATGTAGCGTTATCCTGATTTTCAAATTCATCAATGCCCACCAAAATAAATTTCGCATTCATATGAGAAAAATCATAGTATCCCCACACTCGTGAAACAACATCACCAACACCATTAATGTTTAAAAGTTTATCTATCACTTTTTCATCAACAGTTGTATCTCTTCCTGCTTTTTGATTTGTTATTATTATTTGGGGCTGTGCATCAAGCGTAGATTCAAATTCAAGCTTTAAAGAATTTTGCACAAAGAAGAATGATGCCAGTATTGCAACAAGTAATGTCAAAACTATGCTTATAAATATATTTTTCGATTTATAGCGAAGAATATAGTTAATCGCATATTCAAGTAGATAAAAATTAATTTTTTTCATGGAAATATCTTTATGGTATTATTTTTTATTGCCAAATTTAAATTAGAAATTGTAGCCATAGCAACAAAATCTTGTTTCTCTGTCAATTCTTTATGTGTTACACTATGTGTGAATTGTAAATACAATATTTCACTTACAAAAAGTATAAATAATGTGTTACATGTAACGAGCAAAAACCAGCTTTTTTTATTCATCTAGTTTATATACTATTTCTGGCGTAATTTCATCAAATTTGAGTATTTTTTTCGCTTTATGGTCAAGGTAAAAGCGTTCTGCGGAAGCTTTATCCTTAAAAGCAATCAATTCTTTTCCCATCGGTCCATAAACATCACTGCCTAACACATAGTATGCTTTTGTACCATCTATCGTCTCTTGCGTATAATACTCTTGTACTAAAATATCTTTTATATTTTTTGGATGCTCAAAATAATATTTCATCAAGTCTTTGACACCGTCAAAAGAGACATTTTTATCTTTATACTCTATTCTAGTCGCCCATCTTGGGTATTTATATAAAAACATACCACATACAGGACATTTATCATCTTTAGTAACAGTCAGTTTTTTATAATGTTTGTGCTTTTTAGACGCTCTTTTTACATCCCACAAATAAAGACTTAAAGCCTCTGCATATTTTTTATTTAATGTCGGACATATTTTTTTTGATAAAATCGCTTGATGAAGTTGTTCATAACTCTTATAAAGGTTTACCTCTATCTGCGAACATTTTCTCTTATAAATTTTTTCACCCATAGGATAGAGTTTTTTTGCTTTGACGGCCTGTGAATAATTTGGATAAGAAAAAAGTGAAGTAGAAAAAATAAAAAGAAGCAGAAAAATTTTAAAATACGACATAGAATAACCTTACAAAAAGTATTTTTGACTAGGATAATCTTATCGAAATAGTGTTAATTTAGTGTTAAAACTACTTAGAAGGTACTCTTAAAATCATCAATCTTCTTATAAAAAGTACTAAAAGAGCCACAGCCAATATTTTAAAATCTATTTCACTTGCTATATGAACATTTTCAAAAGTATCACTTTGCGTTGCTTCTCTTCCTAATGCTTGCATAGAAAGGATTTTGGGAACATAAACAGAAGAAAACATTAATGAAGAAAATATTACAGTGGCAGCAGCCCCAAAGCTAATAGCATCTCTTTGACCCATTTTATAAGCCATTGCTTCATATATTGCTACAAAAATAGCAACAAAATAAATCCAGTATGCAAATCTACGAAATATTTCACCCATTATAATGCCCGCATTATAATTGTCTATAAGTAAATTAACAGTAATTCTGTCTGTATGAAAGACAACAGGAGCGACAACAGCACCTAAAACCAAAACAGCGCCCAAAGTAGCTGCTAAAACAATAAAATATGCAAAATCCAAATAAATATTTTTTTTCATTTTTTTAAAACCTTTCTAATTTATTAATGTAAATCCACGATCAAACGAGCTATAATCTTTATAAAACTTGATAGACTTAAAATTTGTTTCTTTTAAATATAACCGTATTTTATCTTGTTGGTCATAACCCATCTCACAACTAAAAAACTTAATCTTTTGCTTTAAGGCTTCATCAAGAAGTTTCTTTATGATTTCATCGCCGACTGTACCACCAAACAAAGCATTTTGAGGCTCATATGAAAGATTTTGCGCCAAATCAACTCCCTCTTCAATATAAGGAGGATTAGATACAAGATAATCTATTTTTTCATGTACGGGTGCAAGCAACGAACCAAAACGAAGTTCAATCTGCTCTTGTAGCCCAAATCTCTCTATATTTTTTTGGGCTACATGTAAGGCTTTTTCAGATATATCAACCGCAATAATTTTAGAATTTTTGAAATACTTTGCAAGCATTATAGATATGATACCGCTCCCTACCCCAACCTCTGCAAAAGTCAAAACACTGTTTTTATCAGGCACATTTTTTAACACTTCATCTATAAGCAGTTCTGTTTCAGGTCTTGGAATTAAAGCCCCTTCATCTATATAAAATTCTTCACTATAAAAACTGACAGAATTTGTTATGTATTCAAAAGGCTCATTGTTCTTTCTTCTTTGCACCCACTCAAAAAGTTGTTGTGTCTCTTGTACTTCACTCTTTTGATGTGTTATCAACCACAATTCATCAACATTAAGATACTTCATAAGAAACAATTGAGCTTCTCTAGCAGCTCTAGGTATACAAGGCTTCAAAATTTGCGTCATCTCACGAAGTAGCTCTTTTACTATATATTTGCTTCGCATTTACCCTCGGTACCGCTTTTTTCTATATAACCGACATCAACACCCAATTCTTTTAGTCGCTCTATCACAGGAGGATGTGTATAATGAAAAAAGATATATAAAGGATGTGAAAGCGGAAAACTTTTATTTTCCGTTACTAGTTTTTTCAGTGCATTTGCAAGTTCAATAGCTCCTGCACTTCCACCCAGTTCACTTCCCATTTTATCAGCTTCATATTCATTATGGCGACTCACAATTCCCATAATCGGCATCATTATAAAGCCAAGAACAGGCATAAATAGCATGAGTAAAATCATTATGACATAAGGCTCTTTTGCAAGCCCGAGTTCTAAGTAAAGAGAATCCGGCAGATTGCCAAAAATCGCAAACATCGCAAAAAGCATAGCACCGACCAAAGCGATGTTTTTATAAATATCACCATGTGCAAAGTGTCCGAGTTCATGTCCTAGTACCGCTAAAAGCTCTTTGGTAGTCAACTTTTTTAACAATGTATCAAATAAAACCACTCTTTTTGCTTTTCCAAAACCACCAAAATAAGCATTCAGTCTGTTGTCGCGTTTACTCGCATCACTCACAAATACACCAGAACTTACAAAACCTGTTTTGTCCATAAGATTTTGAATTTCACCGTCAAGTGTCTCGTCTTCCAAGGGTATCAATTTGTCAAAAAACATTGCGCGAAATGCCGGATAAAGCATATTTATCAAAATTACAAGTGCAAAAATAAAAACAAAGCTCCATAGCCACCAAAGCTGAGCATGTGAAATAATTTCATAAATGCCCCATACCACAAGTGAACCAAGGACAACTGTCATACCAAAAGAAATGAGCGTATCTTTCATCCATTGTCCTAAGCTAGAATTATTAAAACCAAATTTTGTATCAATCACAAACTTTTCATAATAAGAAAATGGTAGTGAAATAACAAAGTTAATCACCACAAAACTCATAACTATAGCTATATTCATCAATGCTGCATTTTCCATTGTGTAGTATTGTTCTACGAGGTATTTTAATCCCAAGCCAATCCACATTATAAAAATAAGATAATCAACAAAAGTATTAATAATCGCCAATTTTTCTTTTGCAACAGCATAATTTCCTGCTTTTAAAAAATCAGAAGCAGACAATAAAATCGGCGTTTTTCTCTTTATTAGGTTTACATAACCTATTTGCATTACGCTTGTGTATATCGTTATTAATACATATAAACTATATATGCCTACTAGTGTCATTACCATACTATTACCGCCTTATTTTAATTGAGAAATTATAGCTAAAAGTTATCGAATAGGAATACTTTTACTTAATGGAATTACAGTAATTTTATCTTTGATGGGTAACGCACCTGCTGGAGTATTATATACCTTATAAGCAATCATATAAATAGTACCTATAAGTAAACCGGCAATAATTACCGCCCATACAATTCTCTTTTTTTCACCTTTTAAAGTATTATAATCGCCGATATCTTCTAATCTTGGTTCACTCATAATAAATCCTTTATTTTTGTGAAATTATATCAAAAAGAAGTATAAAGAATGTGATAAACAAAAGCTAACTTGACGCTTTAAGTCTATTTTTTATTTTATTTTATCGTCATATATTATTCAAGTATATAGTCAACTACTCTTGATTCCAAGGTAACTTTTTTTATAAGAGCAACTACTTTTAAATGTTCTTCATGTGTTGCATATACTTTTAAATCTTCTTCAGACATAAAAGTCGAATAAAGCGACAAATCCATAGCTCTTTGTGACTCATTAAAATTTATTCCGACTTCAATACTTCGCAAGACATCTATGCTTTTTTCCAAACTTTCCAACTTGTCTTTAACCTTTGCTATATTTAAAGCTTTATTTTCATCTTTAAATGTAAACATTACTATATGAACTACCATTTATGCAACCTTTATATATCTTCTTCGAATCTTAGCAAATTTTTTATAATATTTTGATAATATACGCATATGAAAGAATTATACGGCGTTGGCATTTTATTTTTTTATTTTCTTAAATGGCCTATTGCACTTGCCTATCCATATATGCTGACACATGGAATGCACCATAATTATATTTTAGATATTTTATGGGTTTACTGCATTTTTTTAATATTCAAAGACCTTACCATGTATCTCAAAAAAAAGAAAAACAAAAAATTATAAAATAAGTTTCCAAAAATATTCTGCGATGAAAACAATAAAAAATATTCCAAGTAAATTTAGAACTATTCCATATTTCATCATATTTTTGACACTCACTGCTCCACTACTCATAGCAATGGCATTAGGCGGTGTGGCAATAGGGAGCATAAAAGCATAACTTGCACACAAAGTAGCAACCATCATAAAAAGTGTTATGTTGATACCTGAGTGCTCTGCCACGGAATAAATCACAGGAAGCATAATAGAAATTAGTGCCGTATTGGAGGTGATTTCTGTTGTAAATGTAATAAGCACTGCAACACTTAAAAGTAATAACAACGGCGAAAGATGTGTCATACTCAGTAAGTAAGAAGCAACTTCATCTGCCAATCCAGTTTTAGAAAAAGCTTTTGCTATAGAGAATCCTGCACCAAATAAGAACATAATCGCATAAGGAATTTTCACACTGTCTTCATCCCAGTTAAGTATATTAAAAGGAGGCATAAACAGTACTAGTCCAAAACCCAGTAAAATTCCACTTTCGCTCATTCCTAAACCATTCCAGTAAGGTCTGATAGGTGCATTAACAAATAAGATGATGATAAGCAATAGCATTAAATACATGACTTTTTTCTGTGCTTTATTTAAAATACTTTTTTCTATCTTTTTTTGTATTTGTATGTCACTGACCCCATAACTCAATAAGAATCCGACACTTATCAACATAAGTACAGATAAAGGTGCCACCATTAGCATCCATTGAAAAAATGGAATCAGTTGCATATTATGTTCTTGCATAATACCCAGTAAAATGAGGTTGGGAGGTGTCCCAATCGGTGTTAAAATACCACCAATACTCGCACCGTAAGCAATCGCAAGTGCAAAGCGCATTTTTAATTTTTTATTATCTGTTAAAAAAATTGCAATAGGTATTAATAGTAAAGTTGTTGTGGTGTTTGACAAAATAGAACTTAATAGTCCAGATGTAAGAGCAAGAGAAAATATCATGCCCCTAGGCGTTGCGGGAAACAGGTTTAGAAGCTTATTAGCTACATGTACATGTAAAGCAGTTTTCTCAACCGCAATAGCGAGTAAAAAACCACCAAAAAAGAGATATATAATAGGATTTGCATAATTTACTGCTGTCATTTTTGTATTTATTATCCCAAAGGCAGGAAAAAGAACTATGGGTAAAAGAGAGACAACGCCCAAAGGTAAAGCTTCATTTGTCCACAGTATTACCAAAAATACGATACATCCAATCAATGCACTTTGTTGTAATGTAAGAACAGATATAGTCATAAAAAAAGCGAACAGTGCTACAGTAAATGCAAACAGTAGTTTCACAAATTTACTTTTTTGTATATACATAAAAAATCCTAATTTGTCAGTAAATCTTTGAGACTTTCATTTGGGTTTTTACCCTCTAACATCAGATATACTTCCGTGGCAATCGGTAGATACAAATCTTGTTTCATAGAAATATCATGTAAAGCATACGCTGTACCTATACCTTCTGCAACTTCGCCAAGCTCTTGCAAAATTTTCTCTTGTGTTTGTTGTTTTGCCAAACCAAGCCCAACCCTAAAGTTTCGACTCATTGTTGAAGAAGCCGTTAAAAACAAATCACCTGCTCCGCTCAACCCCAAAAATGTATCTTTTTGTGCACCATACACAGCACCAAAACGCTCCATTTCTACAAGTCCACGAGAAATAAGAGCTGCTGAGGCATTATTACCAAGGTTTAAGCCCGAACAAATGCCTGCTGCAATGGCAATAACATTTTTATAAGCACCAGCAATTTCAGCACCCATAACATCAAAAGAGGTATATGTTTTAATAAAATCAGGGAAAAATGCTGCAAATTCTTGTGCAAGTGTTTTATTTGATGCGTTAATTACAAGTGCGGTAGGCAATGACTGCATAACCTCGATTGCAAAAGAAGGTCCTGAAAGAAAAGCTATATTTTCATTTGGAATATAATCACCATATATTTCATTTAAAAATCTACCGCTTGTTGCTTCTATACCTTTGGATGCAACAAGAATTTTTTGATTTTTAAAGACAAAATTTTCTTCCAACCACTTTGCTACCTGCTGTGCAGGAACACTAATAATAAGGTACTCACATTCTAATATCTCTGCAAGAGAGACAAAGTTTCTTATTTTTCTTGCTCTTCTTGAAGTTATTAGTACATTATGATTTTGACTTAATGCAAAATGCAGTGCACTTCCCCACTTACCAGCCCCAATGACTCCAATTGACATACCGATTGCTCCCTATCTTTTTTTCAAATTCTGCAATATCTGTTTCATAACCAACAACAATAAGAATATCACCCTCACGAATAACATGATGCTTTGCTTTTGAAGAGTAGATAAATTCACTTTTCATATCTTCATGCATCACAGACAAAACGATAATACCATTATATCGTGTCCAATCTATACTCGTCAGTTGTTCATCTTTAAAATGACTCTCTTTGTTAATCTTGATTTGTGCAATTTTTAAAGCACTCTCTTCATAGAGTATACTATGAAGAATTTTACTTGATATTGGTTTTTCAAGCATATTTGCAATAATATCCGAGGTCGTTTCCACAAGGGGAATGACCTTATTTGCGCCTGCCATAGTGAGTTTGTTTGCACTTTCACTATTTGATGCAACGGCTATAATAGTCAACTCTTTAAAATTAGCACGCAGTGATATAGTTAAAAAAATATTTTCTGCCGTATCTTCAAGGACGCAAAAAGCCATTGATTTACTAATATCTACATTTTTTGTCAGTTCTGTCCATTTATCGCTTAAGTCAAAAATTTCAATTTTTGTTTCACTGGCTTGCACATCATCTTCATGTAAAGAAAAAATCCTAATTTGTTCATATTTATCTTTTACATTTGCAACAATTTCATCTGCATATTTATTATGTCCAAAAATAAGTGCTGTTGTTTTAACCATTTTTTACCTTTGTATGCAGATATTTTTCAAATTCTAAAATAAAAATCTGATACCCTACCACTAATAAATAATCTCCAATTTCAAGCAAAGTATCATCAATCGGATTAAAATAAAAGCGATCACGCTTATGTTTATATACACCCAAGAGAACTACACGAAACTCTTTATTGCCAAGTTCTCCTACTGTTGGAAAATTATCTACAATCCGCTGTGTCACACCCAACTCATCAATTTTTACATCAGCATTTTCACTTCTAAGTTCATGAATCACTTCAAAAGCAACCGGTTTACCAATTAATTCTTTTGTAATAAGTCCAATCAATTCTTGCGGATAAACAACTGTATTTATTCCTGCAAAATCAAGCTTCTGACGATTTGAATCATTTATCAACAATGAAAGAATAAAAACATCTTTATTGATTGAACGAATTGTTAAAGCAGCATATACATTCTCAATATCATCTTCACGCAGACATAAAACAGCTTTCACCTGTTTCTTCATATCAATATTAAGGTTTTCATAACTTTCAACACGACCGGGATTATAATTAAGCGCCGTAAAACCGTCTTTTTTTGCTCTTTCTATTCTCTGTAAATTTTCATCTATAATAATAACATTATTCCCACTGCTTGAGAGTTTTCGTGCAACCTCACGAGATACACTTTCGTAACCGCAAACAAGATAGAATTTTTTTAATTTAGAAACATCTTCAATGATTTTGATTTCTCTGATTTCATCAAGTTTCTCTGTAAAAGCAGAGACAAACAAAGAAGTTGTAAAAGCCAAAACTGATATACCTGCCATAATTACTAAAAGCGCAACAAATCGTCCTTCATGCGTCACAGGAACCATATCTCCATAACCAACAGTTGAAATGGTAACAATAGACCAATAAACAGCTTCAAAAAGAGTGTTAATAGGAGAAGCAGGATTATTTCCCTCCATCACATATATAAGGACTGACGAAATAAAAATAACTATTGCCGCAAAAATACCAAGTGTTAAAAATTCAAACTTTTTTGTTCCTAAAACAGAAGCAAGTGTTTGAAAACTTTTTGCATAACGAAAAAGTTTAAAAACACGAAAAAGAATAAACATACGAAGTAATCGTAACTCATGAAAAAATGGTAAAATAGCAAATAAATCGATGAGTGCTTGCGGAGAAAGTATATATGCAAATTTTACTTTTAAAACCTGTTTAAAAGCTTTTAATAAATTCACCTCACGATGCAAAAAAGTATCATGTTCGGCGCGTGCAACGATGATTTTACTGACACTGCTATTAATCCACAGTCGTAGAATATACTCTATAAAAAAGATAAAAGAGATAATATAATTACTAAAAAACATCAGTTCATCATTCACATGATGTTTTACTTCACGAATGAGCACAGCCACACTAATAAAAATCAGAATAACCATGAAAATATCTATATATTTTTTATATTTGTTCTTGTTATTTTCTAAAATATTAGAAAAAAATCGTTTTCGCTTTTGATATGACTTTGAAGTATCCAAAAAATAAGCAAAATCCAGTATCCAGCGTTTTAGCATTATAATTAATCCAACTTGACTTTCAGTATTTCATTGACAACTTGTGGATTTGCACTTCCTTTGCTCGCTTTCATAACCTGCCCGACAAAAAAGCCAAATAATTTTTCTTTTCCACCTTTATATTGCTCTACTTTTTCAGGATTTGCAGCAATAATTTCATCACACATTGCTTCTATAGCCCCAGTATCTGTCACTTGTTTCAATCCAAGTGTTTTAATAACACCATCAACATCTGTATCTTCATTTTCCATTAAAAAGTCCAATACCTCTTTAGCAGCTTTGCCTGAAATAGTCTTATCATCAATGCGTTTTACTAAAAGGGCAAGCTTTTTCGCATCAACTGGAGAATTTGTAATATTCATAGCACCCTTGAGACGAGCAGGTAATTCCACCGTTAACCATGTTGTAGCCGTTTTTGCACTTACACCGTTTTCTTCCATCATAGCTTCAAAGAAATTTGCCATCTCAACAGCAGAAGTAATCACCATTGCATTGTAATCATTCATCCCGTATTCATTCACAAAGCGTTCTTTTTTTGCATCGGGGAGTTCTGGTATTTGTGTATATATTTGCATCATTTCATCTGTTACTACACATTTTGGTAAATCAGGCTCCGGAAAGTATCTGTAATCAGCCGCTTCTTCCTTACCACGCATAGAACGCGTTTCTTGCTTTACCTGATCAAAAAGACGAGTCTCCTGACAAATCTCTTCATCATAAGTTCCATCTTCCCAAGCTTCAACCTGACGAGACACTTCAAGCTCTATGGCACGCTGAATAAATTTAAAAGAGTTAATATTTTTAATCTCAACACGCGTGTAGAGTTTTTCATCACCCTTAGGACGAATAGAAACATTCACATCGACACGAAATGAACCCTCTTGCATATTTGCATCACCAATATTTAAATAGCGAATAATAGAATGTAGCTTTTTCAAGTAAAGAATTGCATCTTCAGCACTTCTCATATCCGGCTCACTGACGATTTCAAGCAGTGGCGTTCCTGCACGATTTAAATCAACTTTTGAAATATCACCATCATGAATGTTCTTTCCCGCATCTGCTTCAATATGTGCACGGTTAACGCGTATAGTTTTATAACTACCATCATCAAAATCAATTTGCAGTTTTCCATGCTCAACTATAGGCGTATAAAGCTGTGTGATTTGATATGCGGTTGGAGAATCTGGATAAAAGTATGATTTTCTGTCAAAATAAGAAACTTTATTAATCGTAGCATCAAGTGCCGTACCAAGCATAATAGATTTATGTACTACTTCTTTGTTTAAAACAGGAAGTGCCCCTGGAAGCGCCAAACATGTCGGACAAGTATTTGTATTTTGTTTATGATTAAAACTCGTAGGACACGAGCAAAAAAGTTTTGTATTTGTATTTAATTGTACATGGACTTCAAGACCGATAACAACTTCAAACATAAATTTCCTTCTAAAAAATAAATTAATTACTTTTATTCTACCCAATTTATGCTTTAAAAAATGTTATGCAAAACGGTAATTCAAAACTAAGCTATTTTTATATTTTGTACCTAGGTTTTAAAGTTAATGTTTTTTTGGAACCGGTACTTTCGTGCCGGCTGTTGCTATTTTCTGGCACTCTCAGCCCGGACTAAAGTCCGCGTTGTGAAAAAAATCGACAATTTTTTAGTATATAGTCAGTCCTGAAAAACCAAAAATACCCCTATTTTAGGCATTTTAAAGCCTATTTTGGCTATACTTTCAACAGCAAAAAACAAGCTAAAAAACTCCAAACTCCTAAAATA
>Ga0256840_1000577_pt1 | contig 37151 bp, 37 predicted proteins | sample 355202metaG_FD_185969 | JGI IMG/M metagenome (GOLD analysis project Ga0256840, IMG submission 185969) | Hydrothermal vent microbial communities from Mid Atlantic Ridge, Atlantic Ocean - 355-202 | ecosystem: Environmental > Aquatic > Marine > Hydrothermal vents | place: Atlantic Ocean: Mid...
GTTGTTTGTTTTAAAAAAATTAGGAAGATGGTGGAGAGTTTATTTTTAATCGAAGAGGTTTTCCATCAAGTGTTATTATGGCGCTTGAGAGGGCGATGATTTTTACAAGTGAGATGTAGGCTTGTATCGCTGCTAAACAGAAGTAATTTTTGCCAAATCCTAAAGGTAATTTCACTGTTTTGTTATCTCTTTGTTATTTTTTGGAAGTATAGCGAAACTTCTTAGTTTCTAGCTTATGTAACTAGACTTATGTTAAACTATGTGCGTAGTAAAATAATAGAGGAAAACAGATGCCTTTAGAGCAAGCAACATTAAAAGAGTTGATTTCAAATGCTAAAAATCTTACGATTCTTTTTGTAGAAGATGACAAACCCACAAGAGAAGAGCTTATTGGCTTTTTGGGAACATTTTTTCCAAAGATAATAAGTGCGCAGAGTGCAGAAGAAGCGTGGGATAAATACAATAGCAATAAAATTGATTTAATTGTTACAGATATTACATTGCCACAAATGTCTGGGATGGAGCTTATTGGGCGTATTCGCCAAACGAATACCTCCATTCCTTTGTTGATACTTTCGGCACATAGAGAATCAGAATACTTCTTAGATAGTATCAAATACAATGTGGATGGCTATCTTTTAAAACCTTTTGACCTTGAACAGTTTTTATCTGTAATATCTAAAGTTGTCTATAGACTTGATATGGAACAAAAGATTTTAGATTACAACAAGCTTTTGGAAACGCGTATCGAAGAGAAAACATACGAGCTTGAAACAAAATACCTTTATGATCCGCGTATAAACTTACCAAATGCAATTATGTTACGAAAAGATTTGGCAAAAAAATCTCAGGGTTATCTTATCCTTTTGGATATTTCTCATTTTTCTATTTTAAATAAAGAGTATGGAAAAGTTTTTGCAAACAAAGTTCTCGTTGGTGTTGCAAAAATGCTCTCAAAAAATATTATTGCAAATTCTAAATTGTTCAAAGTGGAATCAGATAGATTTAGTATATTTTTAGAAGCGGATATGGAAGAAGAAGTCCAAAGCTACTGCAATCAAATTATCTCCTTTTTCGATAACAATAATATAATCGTAGATGATGTAGAGATTCACATCTCATTTAGTATGGGTGTAGACAAGCTTAGAAAAGATGCATCAGAGACGCTTATAAATTGCGAATATGCACTTGATAAAGCCAAAGAGTTTGGAAGTAGACATTTTGAAATTTATAATGAAGAAGATTTGGATTTTGTAGATAAAAAAGAGTCTGTCAAATGGCTGCGTTTAACGAGAAAACTGATAATAGAAGATAGTATAGAGCCTTATTATCAAGCAATGCAAGAGATACAAACTGGTAAAATAATCAAATATGAAGTATTGGCTCGTGGTGTTGAAAATGGAGAAGTGATAGATCCAAACTACTTTTTACAATCAGCAGATAAACTTGGACTTTTGACGACTATTACACGTGCTATGATTAAAAAAAGTTTTGAATATATGCAGGATAAAACAGTTGAGTTTTCTATCAATCTAACAGATAAAGATTTAATAGATGAGAGTTTGATAATGTATCTTAAAACATATCTTGAAGCTTATGCAATTGACCCTTCTCGTGTGACCTTTGAGATTTTGGAAAATATTACCGTTATTAAAAATGCAGATATGATTACGCAAAAGCTTAACAAATTAAGAGAGATGGGTTTTAAAATTGCTGTTGATGATTTTGGAGTTGAGAACTCTAACTTGAGCCGATTTTTGGAAATGCACTTGGATTTTATTAAAATCGATGGGATATTTATTAAAGATTTAAAAACAAATGAAAACAACAGAGCTATTACAAAAGCCATAGTAAGTTTGGCGAATACGTTGGGCATTAAAACTGTGGCAGAATATGTCAAAGATGAAGAAACCTACAAGATAGTAAAAGAGTGTGGCGTTGATTTGGCACAGGGGTATTACATCGGAAAACCTTCACCAAGGCTACTTGAAGAATGAAGCTTTCTCATCTGCAGCAGATAATAAAATACCTTCAAAGGTTTAGTAAAATTTCTGCTATTTACCGTGTAAGTGATACGATTGTAAAAGTTGTGTTTGATAAAAGTGATGCTTTGTATTTTAATATGCAACGCTCAAACTCTAGCATGTTCAAGTGCGAAACTTATCCTCGTTCAAAAGTTTACAATGCTCCTTTTGATGTCATTTTAGCAAAAAGGTTTAATCGTTCTAACATTTTAGATATCGAACTTTTAAACAATGATAAAATCATACGTATCAAGACTTCTTTAGCTTCTGCTTATAAAGAAGAAATCACCTATCTACAGATAGAATTTACTGGAAAATATACAAATGTCATTATCTTGGATGCAGAGAATGTTGTTCTTGAAGCCCTACGTCATGTGGACTTGTTTTCATCTTTTCGTGAAGTGAGAGTTGGGCAAAAACTACTTGATGTACCGCCTGCACCATTTGTGGCAAAAGAGTATCCACTAGAAGATGTAGAGAGTTTTTTATATGAAGTGTATGCAAAAGAGCAAAATGCAAAACTTGATAACCTTAAAAAGCAAAAAGTAGCATTACTGGGTAAAAAACTCAAAAAACTCAAAAAACTCTATGACAAATTAGATTCTCAAGAAAGTTTGGAAAAAGAGGCACAGAAGTATGAACACTATGGCAATCTTGTACTCTCAAATGTTGCAACTATTGAGCCTTATTGTACAAAATTGAGCTTGAATGATTATGATGGAAGCGTAGTTGAAGTTGTGTTAAGCAAGGGATATCCTACGCCATTTAGTATAAGCGAAATGTTTTTTTCTAAAAGTAAAAAAGCGAAACAAAGAGCAAAGCACTTACACATAGAAGAAGAGTCACTGCGTTCAAAGATAGAACATATGAAACTTTTTATACATACAGTGCAAGAGGCGAAAGATATCGCAAAAATAGCCTTACTTTTTCCTAAACGTGTGCAAAATAAAAAGATAAAACACAATGACTCCATAGAAGTATTTTGGATAGAGGGTTATAAAGTGCAGCTTGGCAAAAATGAAAAAGGGAATGTAGAGCTGCTTAAAAATGCACGCGCAAAAGATATCTGGATACACATGAAAGAGCGTCCCTCAGCTCATGTCATCATAACAACAGATAAGCAAAACCTACCGCAAAACATCATAATGGCTGCAGCAAGACTTTGTGTGGATTTCACTACGACTGTAAAAGATAGATATTTGGTCGATTATACTCCAAGACGTGAAGTTAGCATTCAAAATGGTGCAAATGTTCTTTATAACAAATATAAAACTATCGAAGTGGATACAAGAGAGTGAAAACGTTTAATATTAAATTGTATAATATTGTTAAAATATAATAACTAAGGAATTAAAATGAAAAAAAATATAGCAAAAATAACATCGGCAGTAGTTCTAGCTACAGTTCTCAGTACATCGGCAGTAGCTTCTGAGGCACAACAATTTGGATTGGGTGTTGGTGTAACAGGTGATGCAACAACCTTGCGTGGAACTGTTAGTTTGGATGATGGTTTACGTTTAGAACCTTATTTTGGTTTTTCATATTTAAGCCCAAAAACTGGTAACTCACAAAGTGACTTACAAATAGGATCAGCTTTGCATATGGTGCAGGCTATAAACAATGACATCAATGCTTATTATGGTGGTTTTGTAGGTATTGGCAATACAGATAATGGTGTATCAGCTGTAACTACATTTAATTTAGGACCAGTAGCTGGTGTTGAATATAAACTAGATAAACAATTTACGCTTGGTGCGGAGATGAGAATGAATTTTGGCTTTGGAGATGATACAGTTATAGGAACAAACTCTTCTGTATTGCTTCGTTACTACTTTTAGTCACTTGACTAAGAAGTCTAAACGCAGTATTTAGCTGCAAAAGGAGGGTGTTATGGCGATTAGTCCTTTAGGCAATGTTGTCCTTGTAAATCAAATGACACCCGCTGCCACCTCTTTACCAAATGCTCACAATAACCGCGTAGAACTGCAAAACTTTATGGCTCAGGCCACTATTCAAGAAAAAGATGAAAAAATTTTAGAAGTTCGTGAAACTGAAGAATCACATTCTGTTGATCCAGATCGTGAACATCAGCAACAACATGCAGATGAGCAGATGAAAGAGATGAAAGAGAGCGCAGAACAAAAACCTGAAAAAAAAACAGTTGAGGAAGATGAATCTTCGATTCATCTATTAGATATTAAAGTCTGATTTGATATAATAGTGCATCTAAAGATTTATAGGATTTTTTATGGGTGCATTGACTGAAAATAAAGAGAGAGTTGTAACGGGAGTAGCGCTCTTAGCTGCTGTTATCATTATAGGCTTGATAGACAACTTTTTTGTAATGTGGTTGGTCTTTGGTGTGATTTATCTCCTTGCATTTAAAGAAGCTGTTGCGCTTTTTGGCGTAGAAAAAGACAATCTCTTCCCCTATGCTATTTTACTTTGGATTGTCGCTGCATTTTATCCTTATGGGGATGATCTTTTTGTTTTAGCAGGTGTCGCATATGCCAGTATGGTAGCCTACAACAAAGAAGTAAAATGGCGTGACTTTTTTCCTTTCATCTATCCTACTGCTGGATTGCTTTTTGTTTTCACAGCTTATCAAGAGTACGGTGTACTTTCGCTTTTATGGCTTTTGGCTGTTGTAGCGCTTACTGACGTTGGTGCTTATGTTGTAGGTAAAAGCATAGGCAAAACTCCTTTTTGTGAAACCTCTCCAAACAAAACAATGGAAGGCGTGATGGGTGGCGTAGCTGTTGCTACGATAGTTGGTGCCTTTTTTGGTCTTTTTGTTGTTGATTTTTGGACTTCACTTATCATTTCATTTTTGGTTGCAGTGAGTTCAATTTTTGGCGATCTGTTTGAGTCTTCCCTTAAACGCAGTGCAGGAGTAAAAGACAGTGGCGATTTACTTCCTGGTCATGGTGGTGTTCTTGACAGAATTGATGGCTATCTTTTTGGTGGTATTGTGATGCTTGTTTTACTCCGTGGTTTAGTATAGTTTGATACTCTTAGGTTCAACAGGTTCTATTGGGGTTAATGCTCTCATTGTTGCCAAGCGTTTTGGGATGAATGTAGAAGTGCTTGTATGTGGACACAATATCAAACTCTTAAATGAGCAAATAAAAGAGCATAATCCTGCAGTCGTTGTCGTTGCAAATGCAGAGGATGTTGCTAAAGTCAATCATAATCGTGTCTACCATGGTGAAGAGGCGATACTCAAAGTCATTGAAGATACAAGTAGTAAATTCATTGTGAATGCTCTTGTTGGTTTTTTAGGCTTACGTCCAACACTTAAAGCTATAGAGTGCGGTAAAAAAGTTGCACTTGCAAATAAAGAGTCCCTTGTAGCTTGTGGAAGTTTTATAGACACTTCTAAGATACAACCTATAGATAGTGAACATTTTGGACTTTGGTATCTTTTACAAGATCGTCCTGTAAGCAAGATGATTATCACAGCGAGTGGCGGAGCTTTTCGTGACTGGGATCTTAAAAAACTCAAACATGCATCACTTGAAGATACGCAAAAACATCCAAACTGGTCAATGGGACAAAAAATCACTATAGATTCTGCAACGATGGTCAACAAAATGTTTGAGCTTTTAGAAGCAAGATGGCTTTTTGGTGAGGGTGAATATGATGCTATTATTGAAACGCAGTCACTTATCCATGCGATGATAAACTTTAAAGATGGTTCTACTACAGCACATTTTGCAAATGCAAGTATGCAACTTCCTATCGCCTATGCACTCAATGAGAAAATGGATGAAAATATACTACCCCATGTTGATTTACTCAAGGTTGGTAGTTTAGAATTTCGTGAGATAGAATGTGAACGCTATCCCATCTGGCAAATAAGAGAAGAACTTCTAGCAAATCCTGCGCGCGGTGTTGTTGTAAACGCAGCAAATGAAGCAGCAATTGAGATGTTTATATCTAAAAAGATAGGTTTTATGGATATAAGTAAGACAATCATTACTGCCTTTGATAAGTTTGTAGATTTACCATCTCATGTGGATGATGTTTTTAGCATAGATGAAGAGGTTCGAGCTTTTGCAAAGCAAAATGTCAAATAAATTTATTGAATATATTTCGCGCCTAACTGCGTTTCATTTTTCTCTTATTCTTACAGTCTCGGTGTTAATCTTATCTATTGGAATCGTTTACTTGATTGCTGTCGTTGTCAGAGTCCAATATACTGAATTCTTTTTATTTGTTTCAATTGTATTGCCTCTAATTTTAACCCCTCCAGTAGTATATATCTTGCTTAAGATGACGAAAAACTTGAGATATTACAAAGAACATTTAGCAAGTGAGATAGAAAAAAACAAAGAGAAAGATTTAGTGATGTATGAGCAGGCTAGATTTGCAGTCATAGGGGAAATGATGGCAAATATTTCACATCAATGGAAGCAACCACTTCACACTATTAACTTGAGTGTTATATCTGCAAGACTTTCAGGGTATGATGAGCAAAAACTAGATAAATCCTGTGATATTATCGAAGCAAATGTAAACTATCTCGCAAATACGGTAAATGATTTTCTCTCTTTTTTTGATAAAAAATCAATTCAAGAGTTGAAGCCATTAGAAGATGTCATAAAAGAGATAAAAAATATTTATTTGTTACAACTTGAAGAAGCAGGTATTTGTCTAAAAATTGATTTACAAAATAATGCCAAAGATATTAGGCTCGCACTCTCCATCTCTCAAGTTATACTCAATCTGCTTGCAAACGCAAAAGATGCTATGCAAAATATTCAAACTTACAAAGAGATAGAGATGCAGTTTATCGCTTTTGATGATTATTTTAAAATTCGATGCTGTGATACAGGGGATGGAGTAGCCGAAGAAAACATTTATAAAATTTTTGAACCTTATTTTACAACAAAAGATAAAACGCAGGGGACTGGACTAGGACTTTATATGTCAAGACAGATAGTAAAAACATTGTTTAATGGTGAACTGTATCTTGATAAAAATGATCGTTCTTGTTTTGTGATAGATATGCCCTATGATACAAACTGCAGATTGGAGCAAAGATGATATTAGCCATAGAGAGTTCTTGTGATGATAGTGCTATTTCTATCACAGAGATAGCAACAAAAAAACTTCTTTTTCATAAAAAAATATCTCAAGAAATTGAGCATAGTGTGTACGGTGGTGTTGTTCCTGAACTCGCAGCTCGCCTACACGCAGAGGCTCTACCAAAGATCTTAGCAGAGTGTGAGCCTTACTTTGACAAACTCAAAGCAGTAGCTGTTACTTCAAGTCCGGGGCTTGCTGTAACGCTCATCGAGGGTGTTACTCTAGCAAAAGCTGTTGCGGTTGGACTTGATTTGCCTCTTATTGGGGTGAACCATCTTATCGGGCATATTTATTCGCTTTTTATTGAGAAAGAGACAGAATTTCCATTGACAGTACTTCTTGTCTCAGGTGGACATACGCAGGTAATGGAAGTGACAAGCTTGACACAAATACAAACGATAGCAAAAAGCATGGATGATAGTTTTGGTGAGAGTTTTGATAAAGTAGCAAAAATGATGGGGCTTGGTTACCCTGGTGGACCTGCCATTCAAGCACTTGCTCAAGGTGGGGATAGACTAAGATTTAATTTTACCATACCGCTTTTACGCACTCCAAAACTGGCTTTTAGTTACTCTGGGCTAAAAAATGCAGTGAGACTCGCAGTTGAAAAGTCGCAAAAAGAGGACTATAAAGATATAGCTGCTTCGTTTGAGCATATAGCAACAAAACATTTGACACATAAACTCAAAAAGTATTTTCAACTTCATCCACCAAAAACATTTGCCATAGTAGGTGGTGCAAGTGCAAATCTTTACCTCCGAGGTGAGATACAAAAACTTTTAGCGCCTTATCAAGCGAAACTTCTTTTGAGTGAGTTGCAATACTGCTCAGATAATGCAGCCATGATAGGAAGAGTTGCAGTAGATATGTATAAAGAAAAAATGTTCACTTCACTCGAAGAGTTGGATATTGTTTCAAAAAGTAATCTATAGCTTAAATAAACCTTATGTTAAATAATATTTTTCTTAAGTAAGTCTAAAATTATCACACTTCAAGTATACTCTCGAATATAAAATTAAATTAAGGAATTGAATATGGCAACAACTAAATTCAAAGGTACAGACGTAGAGTTATTAGGAAATGAAGTAAATGTTGGAGATAAAGCTCCTGAAGTTAATGTAGTTAACTCAGATGGTTTAGGTGATGTAAAAGTTGGTGGCGCTCAAGGCGAAAAACAACTAATCATCGTTGTTCCTTCATTAGACACAGGTGTATGTGCTACTGAAACTCGTAACTTTAATGCAAAAGCTTCAGAACTTGACGGTGTTAAAACTGTTGTTGTTTCTATGGACCTTCCATTTGCTGCAGGACGTTTTTGTTCAGCTGAAGGAATCGACAAATTAACTGTTGCTTCAGATTTTAGAAACAAAGACTTCGCTAATGCATACGGTGTACTTTTAGGTGGTTCTCCACTTGCTGGTGTAACTGCTCGTGCTATCTTCGTAATCGATGCTGATGGTATTGTTACTTACAAAGAAATCGTTCCAGAAATCACTGAAGAGCCTCAATATGACGCTGCGATAGAAGCTGCAAAAAAATAATTTGCTTTTCTAACTTATGCCACTTCTTGTGGCATAACCTTTCATTCTTCTACAATTCTACTTCTATCTAACTACTACCTTTAAGAATATAAATATATTACTCTGATATAATATCTAAAATTTTATATGAGGTTATTATGAAAAAACTTATATCAACATTAGCACTCGGTGCAATTATAAGCACAGCAGCAAATGCTGACTTTATAAGGGTTCAGGCTGGTGCAGGGGCATGGAGTTATAAGCCAAGTGGACTTATTACATACACAGATAATGATGGAACTTTAACGCATGCGTCTTTAGAAAAAGCACAAGTTTCTACCTATGCATGGATTTTTGTAAAGCACCCTATTCCTTTAATACCAAATTTGCGACTTGAATATGCAACAGTTCACGATGATGGAAAAGGTTCTGGTTCGTATAATGGTTATACATTTCCAGCTAATACACCAACAACTTTAGACCTGACACAATACGATGTTATACCATACTACAACATACTTGATAATACCTTTTGGACAACCATTGACCTTGGAATTGATATTAAAATCATTGATTCTCAGTTTACAGCTAAAAATGCACAATTAAATGTCAGTGGAATAACTTCTGGTAGTGTGACAAAAGATTATGATGAAAAAGCTACGATTCCAGTTCCTTTAGCATATGTAAGAGGGCGTGTAGAAATTCCTTTCACTGGTTTCGGTTTTGAGGCGGATGCTAAGTACATTTCTTATGATGGAGATACTATATATGATGTCCGTGCGAAGGTTGATTATACTTTAGATTTTATTCCTGTTATACAACCAGCTATAGAAGTAGGATACCGTGTACAAAAGTATGATTTTGAAAGTGAAGATAAAAAAACAAAAATGAATATGGATTTTGCAGGTGTCTATCTGGGCATGATTGCTAAGTTCTAGGTTTTATTTTATGAGGTAGTTATTGTCCATAATGACTATCTCACATTCGAGGCTTACACCAAAGCGCTCTTTTACTCTTTTTTGTGCTGTAATGCAAATGTCTCTTTTTTGAGTCGTTAGTGAAATACTTTATTGCTACCATTAGCACATCAAAAATTAATGGAGAGTAATATGTTTAAATTGTCAATAGCAGCAAGTATTGCATTGGTGTCATTTGTAATGATAGGTTGTGGTAGTAATGATGCAGCATCTGAGGTTCCTCAAGAGAGTATCGATCAGTTTAAAGCAAGTGTACCTGTAACAGATGCAGAAAAAGCTTCTATTCGTGTTGCTGATACACTAAATGGCGAGCCGATATCGTATAATACAATTTTAAGAACAGGAAATGTATTAAACGGTGAAACATTTGGTCTTTTAAAAGATATGAATGATTCGCCACTTACAATGCAAGACGGAAGCAATTATATTTGTAACGGTCAATTTGGCGGGAGTGGACCGGATCATACCGAGTTTATTGAAAAAGACGGGAAAATTTTTATGATTACGCAGTTTGAGTGCCAAGTTGGGGCAATTTATCAGGCTGAATTAGAGCAAGACACTGCTACGGGGAAATTAAGTGCAAAAAATTTAAAATATATCTCTCAAGCGTCACATCATGGTGGCTATGTACACTGTGCAGGAAGCAAAACACCATGGAACAGTTTCTTAGGAAGTGAAGAGTATGAGCCAAATGCAGCAGATTTAAATATTACATCAGGATCAATTGATAGCTATTATGATCTTATTGCACCATACTTTGGTGGTGATTTGACACAAGCAAATCCTTACTATTACGGATGGATTACAGAGGTCAAAATTCTCAATGCTGCCGGAGATAACAGCTATACAAAACATTACAGTTTGGGACGTTTTTCTCACGAACTTTCATTTGTAATGCCTGATGCAAAGACAGTCTACTCAACAGATGATGGAACAAATGATGCATTTTATATGTATATAGCAGACAATGCAAATGATTTAAGTGCGGGTACACTCTATGCTGCAAAATGGACACAAACTGATTCCAATGCTGCAGGAAAATCTGATATTACCTGGATTAAATTAGGGCACAGTGATGATACAACACTTAAAGCAATTGTTGATTCAAAACCGCTTTTTGGCGATATTTTTGAAAGCACTGCTCCAAATGAAGATGGAACTTGTGCAACTGGATTTACATCTGTCAACACTGCAGCAGGACATGAATGTCTAAAAGTAAAAGACGCAACAAAAGCAGCATTTTTGGAAACCCGACGTTATGCAGCAATACTTGGTGCAACAACAGAATTCAGAAAGATGGAAGGTTTAACATACAACCCAAATGCAAATGTCCTCTACAGTGCCATCAGCGAGATTGCCAAAGGGATGGAAGATAACAAAAAATATGGTGAGCCAAACACAGGATATGATATCGGAGGAAATAATGATATTACATTAGAGTACAACAAATGTGGTGCTGTTTATGAACATAACTTGGCATCAAATGTAGAGGATAAAGATGGTGCCGTAATTAACTCTGAGTATGTCATTACAAATATGAATTCAATTATTGCAGGCGAAATGACAACATATGATGAAAACTCGACCTATGCAAACAACAGCTGTAATATCAATTCTATTGCAAGTCCTGATAATTTAACATTTGTCAAAGGAACAAATACGCTTATTATCGGTGAAGATACGAGTTATCATCAAAACGATATGGTATGGGCGTTTGATGTTGAGAGCAAAAAACTAACAACACGTGTGGCAACTACTCCGTATGGTTCAGAGACAACATCACCAATGTATCAAGATCCAATAAATGGTTTTACATATATAAACCTTGTGACACAGCATCCTTACGGTGAATCAGATGAAGATAAGGTACAAAGCCCTGATGATGTACAGTCATATGTTGGATATATTCAACTTGGAAACTAAAATATGAAGTTAAAAATATACTCTTTTGCTCCCCTCTTTCTAGGTGGAGCAATTTTTTTACTTTGCGGTTGTGGTACAAATAGTACTTCAGATAACAATGATAATGTTATCTCAAGTAATATTTCCTATTATACGCTTGATGATGCAAACGGCTATGATATACGGAATCGTAATGTGTTACATTCAACAGCATATATCGCACAAATGTGTTATACAAAGACTATAGATAAAGACAATATAACTCATAACCCATGCTTTGCATGTCATAATAAAAATATCGCTCCAAATTATATTTTTAATAATGACACATTGCAGGAGTTGTATGATTTTCCCTCTCCAGCATTAAAAAATCCATTTTTAAACCATTTTAAAGATTTTAGCAATGCAGTTGTACAAATAAGCGATGAAACAATACAGAATTATATACAAACAAGTAACTATTTTGATGAAAATAATTCTATTATACTTGCTAAGAAACTACAAAATCTTACACCCCTATGGGATGATAATGATGATGGAATATGGAGTGGATATATTCCAGATTGCTATTACAACTTTGATGATGAAGGTTTCGATAAAAAAACAGACGGCAGTTACAGTGGTTGGAGAGCTTTTGGCTATATGCCTTTTTTAGGAACATTTTGGCCGACAAACGGCTCAACAGATGATGTCTTGATTCGCTTAAATTCTTCTTTTATGAAATTAGATGAAAATGGAAGTTTTAACAAAGAGGTATACAAACTCAATCTAGCAATAGTAGAGGCAATGATAAAACGTAAAGATGTTGCCATTGATACCGTAGATGAAACACGCTATGGAGTTGACTTAGACAAGAATGGTGAATTGTCTTCTGCATCTATAATTAAATATAAATGGGACCCAAAAGATGGTATGTTAATGTATTATATTGGATATGCAAATGAGTTACTAAAAAAAGAAAAGCTTCATATTGCAGCAGGACTTTTTCCTGAAGGAACAGAGTTTTTGCACTCTGTCCGTTATATTCAAGCTGATAACAATAGCAGTGAAATTTCTTTAAGCCAACGCATGAAAGAGCTTCGATATGCTAAAAAAACGATGTGGCTCACCTATGCAGATTTGCAAAATATAGGAATGGCAAAAATTGTAAAAAAAGATTTAGATCCGGATGCTATTGAGGGCTTTCGCGGAAATTTTGAGAGTGGCTTAGGAAATAATCTTGGATGGGTCTACCAAGGGTTTATTGAAGATAAAAATGGCAACCTTCGTCCACAGAGTTATGAAGAGACACTCAACTGCATGGGATGTCACAGTGGCATTACCGCAACTGTTGATTCTATTTTTTCCTTTGCAAGAAAATTTGATACACAGGAAAGTTTTCAACAGGGATGGTACCATTGGTCACAAAAATCACTCAAAGGTATTGCGGAGATGCAGTATAGTGATGGAAGATATGAGTTTAGTAACTATTTACGACTCAATAACAGTGGTGATGAATTTCGGGAAAATGATGAGGTAATTACAAAGTTCTTTCTCGCAAATGGTGATTTTAATCAAAGTGCTATAACAATACTTCATAATGATATCAGTTATCTCCTCTATCCATCATACAAAAGGGCAATAAAGCTCAATAAAGCATATAAAGCTCTCGTAGAGACACAAACATTTTATAATGGAAAAGCTGCACATATTTTGCCATTTAAAAATATTTATCAAAAACTTGAAGATTTGCAATCTACCGGAAATGAAAAATATATCATTCCAGAATAAAATTTATTTTATATACTTCTGGTAGTGTGACAAAAGATTATGATGAAAAAGCTACGATTCCAGTTCCTTTAGCATATGTAAGAGGGCGTGTAGAAATTCCTTTCACTGGTTTCGGTTTTGAGGCGGATGCTAAGTACATTTCTTATGATGGAGATACTATATATGATGTCCGTGCGAAGGTTGATTATACTTTAGATTTTATTCCTGTTATACAACCAGCTATAGAAGTAGGATACCGTGTACAAAAGTATGATTTTGAAAGTGAAGATAAAAAAACAAAAATGAATATGGATTTTGCAGGTGTCTATCTGGGCATGATTGCTAAGTTCTAGGTTTTATTTTATGAGGTAGTTATTGTCCATAATGACTATCTCACATTCGAGGCTTACACCAAAGCGCTCTTTTACTCTTTTTTGTGCTGTTTCTATAAGGTATATAGCATCTTTAAAGCTTCCATTTCCATGATTGACTAAAAAGTTTGCATGCTCTAGACTAAACTCCATATCTCCAACTCTTTTTCCTTTTAATCCAACCGCCTCAATTAACCTTCCCGCAAAATCACCCTTAGGATTTTTAAAACAGCTGCCTGCACTTGGAGTAGATGGTTGGTTGGCACGCATTTTTTTAAACATAGTGACTCTTTCTTTATCAAAGCCATACTCTAAATGAAAGGCAGCTTCAAGGATAGGTTCATTGATATTTGTAAAACGGTAGCCAAAGTCAATCTCCTCTTTTGCCTTTTTCCCTGAAAAGCTTGTGATATTTATAAGGTGGTTGAAAATTTCATACTCTTTAAGTCCAGCATTCATAAACACTAGTCCACCAAGTTTCCCGGGAAGATGAGAAATAAATTCAAAATTTGCTATATTGTGTTTTTTGCAAAAAGATGCAATTTTTCCAGATGGTGTTGCGCCACCAATTTTTAGCTGATTGTCTTCAATCTTAATATAATCATACTTTTTTGAAAGCATCATAAGTTGTGGTGGATTGTCACCTATGAGAATATTGTTGCATGAACCAATAAGATAACTCTTTGAGATATCTTGAGTTTGTTCATCTAAAAGTAACACCTCATGTGTGCCTCCTATTTTAAAAGAGGAGTATTTGGAAAAATTTATGGATTTTGTTTGCATTACTCGACGAAGGTTGGGATTAGGTTGAAAACATTAAGTGAAAAATCTGTCATTTCGTTGAGCATCCAAGGCATTGTTAAAACTATGACAATAACGACTCCTATAATTTTTGGAATGAAAGAGAGGGTCATTTCATTGATCTGCGTAGTTGCTTGAAAAATACTTACAGCAAGCCCGACTAGCATTCCTGTAAGTAACCCAGGGAGTGCAAGGTAAAGTGCTATTTGAAATGTTTGAACACCAAGGGCTATGAGTTTTGCTTCCATTATGAGTCTCTTAGCTCACTATATTCTGTAGGAATAAGGTAGTCTTGTATTTTTACAGCTTGCTCGTAAAATCCATGCTTATAGCCTAGTTCAAAAAGTTTATTTATTGCTCTGTATTGTAATGGACTGAGTGTTATAGAGTCGTCATTTGCATATAATTCTAAATATTTCTCAAGTGTTGGCGCATCTATGCGAACTAAATCACGTTCTATCAGCATTTTTGAGAGTCTATCTTTATGGTCTCGTGCAACTTGAACAGCCTTAGTCAGTGTCTCTTCATAGGCTATAGCACGGTTTAGTGGAAGTGAGCGACGAATAGCCATACCACCAAGAGGAAGTGGAAGATCCTCTCCAGCTAGTTCTTGCCAAATGTCCCACATTTCTCTCTCAACTTCAAGTTCATCTGCATAGGTAAGAATGGACTCATGGATCAAGACACCGGCATGAACCGTTCCATCTATAACAGCTTGTTCGATTTCAAGAAAATTCATATATGTGATACGTGCTTCAGGATAAGCTATACGAAAAAGCATCGCATTTGTTGTATCTTTACCGCTAAGTGCTACTTTAAAATTTTTTTTGAGTTTTGCATCTTTACGTTTAATGAGTTTTGGTCCATATCCTTCACCAAAACTGACAGCTGTTCGAAGGGGTGCATACTCCTCTTTAATATGAGGATATAATGCAAAGCTGATTGCTACGATATCATAGACACCGTTGAGTGCGTCTTCATTAAGTGTTTGTATATCTTTTGCGATATTGTCAAACGCAGTATCTTTCATATCTACCCAACCAAATTTAATGGCATAGTACATAAAAATATCGTCAGCATCAGGAGAGTGGGCTATAAGTGTTTTTTTCATACAATCATTTTAGCCTAACATCTCTAAAAATGGACTTACATTTAAGTAAGTCTTCTATTTTGTACAGTAAAGTTTTGCTCTGTCTTTGTAACTTTGTAGGGTTATTTGTGCATACGCGTCTTGACGCATATTTTTTTTATATATTTTTGCTTTAAGTGTGAAAACTTTGCAAAGCCTTTCATTATAGTGTGATGTTTTGTGTGTTTTGTCTGATGCAAATAGGTTGAAACTTGCAAAAAATAAAATAATAGTAATAATAATTTTCATAATTATAACTCCTTGTAAATAGTTGGATAACTACTTATTATACAGTTATATTAATAATAAGTTATTTTTATGAAAAAACTATTATATATATTTAAGTCTTATCAAATGAAGATTATATGACTAATGTCAGCAGGTATTTATAAAGAATCTGTATAATAATATGACAAAATGACATGGTTTTAAAATATTTAAAAAAAATCACTTAAACTTAGCATAGAATTTAATAATAAGAGAGCGAACACATGGATGCAAATAAACAAAAGTCACTAGATTTAGCAATGAAGCAAATAGATAAAGCGTTTGGAAAAGGTGCTTTAATGCGTCTTGGTGATAAGGACGTAGTACCAATTCAATCAATAAGCACGGGTTCTTTAGGACTTGACTTGGCATTAGGCATAGGTGGCATTCCTCAGGGACGAGTTGTAGAAATTTATGGTCCAGAAAGTTCTGGTAAAACAACATTAGCACTTCAAATAACAGCTGAGTGTCAAAAACAAGGGGGTGTTTGTGCATTTATAGATGCTGAGCATGCATTAGATGTTTTATATGCTAAAAATCTTGGAGTAGATGTTGATAATCTTTTAGTTTCACAACCAGATTATGGAGAACAAGCCCTTGATATTGTTGAAACAATTGCTAGAAGTGGTGCTATTGATTTGATTGTTATTGACTCTGTTGCTGCATTAACACCAAAGTCTGAGATAGAGGGTGAGATGTCTGACCAGAATGTTGGTGTTCAAGCAAGATTGATGTCTAAGGCATTGCGTAAACTCACTGGTGTTTTACATAAAATGAACTGTACAGTGATTTTCATCAATCAAATTCGTATGAAAATTGGTATGATGGGGTATGGTTCACCTGAGACTACAACGGGTGGTAACGCTTTAAAATTTTATGCATCAGTACGTATAGATGTCCGCCGTATAGCATCACTCAAGCAAGGAGAGAGTCAAATTGGTAACAGAGTGAAAGCAAAAGTTATCAAAAATAAGGTTGCCCCTCCTTTTCGTCAGGCAGAATTTGATATAATGTTCGGAGAAGGAATCTCTAAAGAGGGTGAGCTTGTTGACTACGGTGTCAAGTTAGATATCGTTGATAAAAGTGGAGCTTGGTTCTCTTATGGAGAGACTAAACTTGGTCAAGGTCGTGAAAATGTTAAGGCAAAATTCAAAGATGAGCCTGAATTAGCAGCCGAGATTGAGGAAAAAATAAAAGTAGCTATGGGCATGAGTACACTCATGATTATGGATAATTTAGAAATAAATGAGGCTGATGCATAGGCTTTTAAAAAAAACTAAAAAGGTAAGTATATGTTTATAGATGATGTAAGTGCGATTGAAGTAATGGATTCTCGTGGAAACCCTACGGTAAAAGCGACAGTAAGATTAAGTGATGGAACAACTGCAAGTGCAATAGTACCCTCAGGTGCGAGTACGGGTAAACGTGAAGCATTAGAGTTACGTGATGGTGGCGATAGATATATGGGTAAGGGCGTCTTACAAGCAGTTGAAAATGTTAACAGTAAAATTTCAGATGTTCTTATTGGTATGAGCCCGTTTAATCAGGCTGTAGTGGATGCTACGATGAAAGAGCTTGATGGAACTGAAAACTATGGTAACCTTGGAGCTAATGCTGTTCTTGGTGTTTCTATGGCCATTGCTCGCGCAGCAGCTCAAAGTCTGAATATCCCGCTTTATCGTTATTTAGGTGGAGCAAATGCAATGGTTACTCCTACACCTATGCTTAACATCATCAATGGTGGAAGTCATGCTGATAATTCGGTTGATTTTCAAGAATACATGATTATGCCAATTGGTTTTGCTGATTTTGCTGAGTCTCTAAGAGCGTCATCTGAAGTATATCATAATTTAAAAGCGATTTTAAAAGCTAAAGGTCACTCAACTGCATTAGGTGATGAAGGTGGATTTGCGCCAAATTTAAGTTCAAACGAAGAGCCTATTCAAGTAATCATGGAAGCAATTGAAGCAGCTGGCTATAAAGCTGGTAAAGATATAGCAATAGCTTTAGATGTTGCTGCAAGTGAAATTATTGTTGATGGTGGTTATAGACTAGAGTCTGAAAACCGTACATTGACAAGTGAAGAGCTTGTAGCATATTATGAAGATTTATGTTCTAAATATCCAATCGTCTCTATTGAAGATGGATTAGCAGAAGATGATTGGGATGGCTTTAAACTAATGACAGAGAAACTTGGCGATAAAATTCAAATTGTCGGTGATGATCTTTTTGTTACAAATGCAAATATTTTAGCTGAGGGAATTGAGAAAAAAATTGCAAATGCAATTCTTATTAAACCAAATCAAATTGGTTCAGTAAGTGAAACAATGCTTACAGTTCGTCTAGCACAAAGAAATGGATACAACTGTGTTATGAGTCATCGTTCAGGTGAGAGTGAAGATGCTTTTATCGCAGATTTTGCTGTTGCACTTAACTGTGGTCAGATTAAAACTGGTTCAACAGCACGTGGTGAAAGAACTGCCAAATATAATCGTCTTTTAGAAATAGAAAATGAAGTTGTGTATAGTGAGTACTTAGGTTCATCACTGTTCTAGGTAAAAAAAATTATGGATAAAAATGAATTCTTTGAAGAGATAGATACTTCGCAAAGTGTTACACAGAAGTATCTTGGACTCTCTTTAGCAAAGTTTTTTGTCCTTTTTTTTATTATAGTTCTCTTGGGTATTTATGTCGGTATATTATTATATGGCTCAAACTCAATTGAAGTACTCTTTGGATTACAAGATTATGAAGATTATCTACAAGATGAAATAGTTCAGCTCAAAACTCAAAATGCAGAATTGCAAAGAGAGTATTTTGAGCTCAAAGAGATTTCTGCACAATAAGTTCATAAATTTGCTATAATGTTTGTAAAAATTAGGTATTATTTATGATAAAAATCACTTTCCTTTTATTTTCATTCTCTCTTTTTTTACTAGCACGTGAAAATCCTTTTTTCCCCATTGATTCAGAATCAGACCTTCCTCTAACAACAAATCAGTTTACTAAAGAACCACAACTCAAACGTGCAACTATGAAACTACCATCAACTGCAAGAGTTATAGAAACTGTTACAGTGAAATACAAAAATTTAAATGGAAGCATCTCTCAAAAGAGCATTGAACTTGGAAATAGTATAGATTGGCATCTTCCTTTATTTATTTCTCAAAATTATGAAATAAATGAAAAACCAAGAGAAAAAAAGATAAAAAAAGTTGCTTCATTAAAGTTTATATCATTCTATGTGGGTGAAAATAAGATGAAAATTCTTACAAAAGATAAACTGATTAGAAATTTTTTGCTTGTCAAACCTCATAGAATTGTATGTGATTTTAAACGTGATACTGACATAGGTAGTTATACAAAAAAGATATCTCAAGTTGAGGGTTTTACTAAAATCAATGTGGGTACACATAAAGGCTACTATAGGGTAGTTATTGAGTTAGATGGCTCTTATCGCTATGAAATCGATAAGAGTAAAGAAGCTTATATTATCAGTTTGATATAGTACTCTCTTGTGATAGCGTACCGTTCCTTTCCCATCTTTGATAATTTCCATCTTTTTTGCCATTGATATAGTAGGCTTTTGTTTTTAATTGTCCATTATCGTACCAAGTTTTTGCTTCACCATCTTGGACATCATTTTTATAATAAGCTGATGATTTTTTTCTTCCATTAGGGTACCACGTCAAGACTTCACCATCTTGTTTGCCTTCTCTAAAATAGGCTACGATTGCTTTTTTCCCATTTTTATATCTTGCGATATATTCACCATCTTGTTTGCCTTTGCGAAAATAAGCAACTGTTTTTATTTCTCCGTTTATCCTCCATTCTGTTAAACGCCCATCAATTTGACCTTGATAATAAGGAACGATTTTTTTTGTTTTCCCATTTTTAAAAAAAGTATATGCATTTCCTGTAAATGGTTCATTGGATGATTTTTCATAAGTTATTCCGGCATCTTTTCTAAGCAAATCAGCTTCAACATTTTTTGCATTTAATGTTATACCAAGAAGAGAGATTACAACTAAAATGAGTAAAGTATATTTCATAGTTATCCTTTTTTTCGTTTTTATCTTTTACAAGCATAGCAATTTATTTAATAGAATAAGCCAATAAAAGTATTAATTTTTATTATTTATCATATTTTTGTGTAGTATTGTAAAGAAAAGCTAAGTTATTTGAATTTTTGATAAAATCAACGTAGGCTTAATTGCTTATGATATAAAATAAACTTATTCGTATTGAAGTGAGTATTAAGATGCAAAATATAAAAACCCATAATATAGCAGGTTATTTGTCAAGAGCTTTTTTAAAAAACCCGCTTACACCTATTTTAGCTTTTGCTATCCTTGCCCTTGGTTATATTTCGCTTGAAGTAATGCCAAGAGAGGAAGACCCGCAAATTGCTGTAAGTGGGGGTTCTATCATAGTCCCTATGCCTGGAGCTTCTCCTGATGAAATTGATAATGCAGTGTTAAAGCCACTTGAGAGAAAAATTAGTGAGATAAAAGGTATAAAAGATGTATATTCTACTGCGATGCATAATGTAGGAGTGTTGAATATACAGTATAAAATAGGGGAAGATAGAGAAAGTTCCAATCTTAAATTATATGACAAGGTCATGCAAAATATGGACTCACTCCCGGGTGGAGCTATGCATCCTCTTGTGAAACCTTTTGATATTGACATTGATGTGCCAATAGTTACAGTTGCATTTTATAAGAAAAAAGAGTTAGGGATTGACCATATTAAATTATATAAGCAAATTAAAGATATTCAACAAGATATAAATGCAATTCAAGATATATCTAAAACAACACTCAAAGGTGCTAAGAGACCGCAGTTTAATGTACTACTTGATTTAGATAAGCTTTCAGCTTACCATATATCAATTGGGCAAATTGTACAGTCAATCCAGGCTATAGCGAAAAATTCCCCAGATGTAGACTTACCCGCTCAAGATAATAGATTGATGGTGTTTGGTGTGAAGAATGCTATTAATTCCATAGAAGATTTGCAAAATCTTGTGATAGCAAAATATATGGGTTCTTTAATTTATCTCAAAAATATTGCTAAAGTAGAATACTATTATGATATACAAAATTATCAAGAGGCATTGGTGACATACAAGGCAGATGGAGAGCCTTTTAGCGAAAATAAAGATCAGGTAACCATGACGATTTCCAAGCTTAAAGGAAGTAATGCGGTAGAGCTAGCTGAACAAGCACTTGATACTATAAAAGAGTATGAGGATGAACTTCAAAAAAATGGGTTAGGGTATATAGTTACACGAAACTACGGAGAAAGAGCAAATGAAGCAGTAAATGAACTTGTGCATCATTTGGTCTTAACAATAGCAATAATATCGCTTATTCTTATTCCCTTCTTAGGTTGGCGGGAATCTTTAGTTGTGACGATTGCTGTTCCAATGATCTTAGCAGCTACTCTTTTCATAGCATATATGACTGATCAAACGATCAATAGGATTACACTTTTTGCCTTTTTGCTCTCTCTTGGATTAATTGTTGATGATGCAATTATTGTGATAGAAAATATACATAGGCGGATGCATTTAAAAGAGACACAAAATCAAAGCTTTGATCAGATAATAATCGAAGCAACAGACGAGATAGGTCCCTCAACAAATATAGCTACGATTGCAATTATGCTTACTATGATTCCTATGGCTTTTGTCGGTGGAATGATGGGACAGTTTATGCTTCCTATCCCTTTAAACGTACCTGTAGCACTTGCTGTATCGCTTTTTGTCGCCTATGTATTTGCTCCATATTTAGCAAAGAAGTTTATCAAACGCAGTAAAGGAAAGCATTAAACATGGAAGAGCTCGTATATAAAATTGTAAGTTCAAAAAAAAATCAAAGAAAAATTGGTTTTATTGTTTTAATATTTCTTATTATTGCTGTTGGCATGATTCCTACAAAAATAGTTTTAGCCAAAATGTTACCTGGAAAAAGTGCAAATACTTTTAGTATTTATGTAGATACTGCAAGTAACTCTACTGTGCAAGAGACAAAAACGGTTGTAGAATGTGTTTCAAATATTCTAAAAAATGAAGAAAGTATTAAAAATATGGAGATGTTTATTGCTCAAGGTGCTCCACTTGATTATGCAGGTTTGGTTAAGGGAAGTGCTTTTAAGTCACTCAAAAATCAAGCAGAAATAGTAGTAAATCTTACAGATAAGCATGATAGGGATGAACCGTCATTTTTAATGGTTCACAGACTCCGTCCCATCGTAAAAGATGAATGTGAAGAACTCTACAATGGAACAACTATAAAATTTGTAGAGATGCCCTCTGGCCCTCCAACATTTGCAACTATACAAGTCAATCTATTTGGTAAAGATAGGCAACTTTTACGTGAGACCTCTAAGGTAGTTGCAGAGTCTTTTGAGGAAACAGAAGGTTTAGTGGATATTGATATTATGCAAGATGACATATATATTAAGTATGAAATATTACCAAATGTAGAAAAAATCATAAATTCGCACCTCAAAGTAGACCAAGTGAGTAATATCTTGTATATGGCATTTAAAGGCAATGTTGTGGCTACAAAGAATTCTACGCAACAACAAGATCAGATACCTATCTATGTCTCTCTTGATAAAAAAACACGTACACTCAATCATCCAAGTCAAAATGAGTTAGAGCTAAAGCTTTCTCGTCTTAAACTTTTAAATTCAATGGGCGTGATGATACCTATGAAAGAAGTTGTCTCCATCCTTCCAAGGCTTTCAGATCCAACAATATACAAAAAAAATATGCACTATGTAGCTTCGGTAACTGCTGAGTGTGATTTGGTGTCTCAAGTCTATCCTCTTATGGATGCAAGAGAGATTATGATAAAAAAACTCTCAAAAGATTTCAATATTACACGCCTTACGGGGATGAGTACTTATATGTTTGACTTAGCTCTCGTTGACAAAAAAACAGGTGAAAAAGTCCTTGCAAGATGGGATGGAGAGATGAAGGTTTCACTAGATACTTTTAGGGATTTAGGTGGTGCATTTATATCGGCTTTAGTGTTGATGTTTTTACTTATGGTTGTTTATTACAAATCTTTTGCTTTGAGTGGCATTGTCCTTGTTGGAAGTTTTTTATCTATTATTGGGGTTATTATTGGACACTTTGTAACAGATATGATATCACTCTTTTTTATAGATATGCATTTTTATCTCACCGCTACATCGCTCATTGGGTTTATCTCACTTATGGGAATTAGTGCGAGAAGTTCACTTTTACTTATAGATTTTACAAAGTCACTTATAGAAACAGGTATAGAAAAAAACAAGGCCATTGCTGTTGCTACGGCAACAAGAGCTAAGCCAATATTGTTGACGGCTGTTGCAATTATTTTGGGTTCACTTTTGTTGGCAACAGATCCTATTTTTGGTGGATTGGGGGTTGCTCTTATATTTGGTAGTATGGCTTCAACACTTGTTTCACTTTTTTATATTCCGGTCTTGATGGCTAAAACCGTTGCTATCTGTCCGAGTGAGAGTGAGATAGAGTGTCAAAAAGGAAAGGGAGTAAGATTAAGCGATATTGATCTGCAAGAGATAGCGCCTGAGACATATAATGATGCATAAAGAAAAAGATGATAATATTTCAAAAACAAAATAGAGAGTCTGTCTGTGAAATATCTTATCCTTATTTTTGTAAGCATAGTTAATCTTTATGCTGTTGTTTCTATCGCACCCATAAATATTGGAGAAAAGCCAGGGGTAAGTGGTGCACTGAAAGGTTCCTTTGAGACACAGAGGGGGAATGCACGTACAGACAACTATTCTGCGAGTGCAAAAGTACAGTATGATAATAATAGCTCTTATGTAATGTGGACAGAAGTTGCGTTTAACTATGGAAAATCATCAGGTATTGTAAATACAAACAATAGTTTTACTCACTTACGTTATATCCATACAACATATGTAGAAGAGTTAAATTGGGAAAGTTTTTTACAATCTCAGACAAACGAATTTACGAATGTGAAAGATAGGTATCTTGCTGGAGTAGGATTACGATACTTTATTAATAAGTCTCAATATGGAAAAGTTTATGTTGGATTGGGTACATTTTATGAGTTTCTGAGTTATACGACGCAGATTGATCCTGTTGAACATAACAATAGATTAAATGCATATATTTCTTACTCAAAAGAGTTAGGTGAAAATACAAAGTTAACTTATCTTGTTTATATACAGCCAAGCTATGCAGATTTTTCAGATTATGTTTTGAAAAATGCATTTGAGTTGAAAATTCGTATTTATGAAAAATTGTATTTAAATTTTACTATTTCTTACAATGAAGACACGAAGCCCGCAATAGGCATCAAAAGGACTGATGCCCATCAAAAGACGAGTTTTTTGTATGAGTTCTAATTAAAGTTTTTTCCCTTCATATTTCGCTTTTAACTTTAAGTACTCTTTATAATCATCATCTGAAATATTATCAGAAACTGATTTTGCAGAATCATTTGCATTTGTTGTTGCTGTATTTGATGAGTCTCTTAAATCATTAGAGATAGTTTTAGTCGAATCATTCGCACTTGCTGTTGCTGTGTTTGATGAATCTCTTAAGTCATTAGAAACAGTTTTAGTAGAGTCGTTCATATTGTTTGATGTAGTTTTTGCTGCATCATTTACATCATGTGAAACTGCCACTGCTGAATCTTTAAAGTCTTTTGTAGCCATTGTTGAGCTATCTTTAAAGTCTCTTGTTGTATTAGACATAGTGTCCTTTGAATCTTCTGCAATTTCAACAGTAGAATCGCGTAAGTCTCTACTTACCCCAGTTGTTGTATCTGAACCACTCTTCACAGTCGCGACTTCACTCGTTTTAAGGTCATCACTTACTTTAACAGCAGAATCTTTTGCATCATGACTCACATTAGTAACAGTTCTCTCCCCACTTTTAGAAACTTCAACACCACCATCAACGCCAGACTTGAACGAGTCTTTCGCATCATGGCTCATAGATGTCATACCATCTTTCATATCTTTAAACATATCCCCAAAACTAAAATCCGCAGATAAGCTTGTCGTTAGAGCAAGAGCTGCTACTGTACTTACTAGTAATTTTTTTGTCATTTTTTCCCCTTTTTGTTTTGCCTTAAGAAAACTATAACTCTTTGAAGCTAAAGAAAAACTGAATGATGGATAAATTTTTCTAATAATATCTTAGAGTGTTTTGATAGGGTACACTTCTATAGATTTATTTATATATTATTAAAAAAAATTATTTCTAAAAATATTTTTCTGATATAATAGTTCAAAACAGATAAAGGGGAAATGATGAAAAAAGTGATTGTAAGTGTTGTACTTCTTGGAAGTTTACTTCAGGCTGCTCAGTATACTAAAGAGGATAGAATCAAAGATATGACTGCTATGGCAAATGCCATGGGTGTCATTCAGAGTGGTTTTTTCTACAATAATTATGAAACAGTAGCTGCCGGTGTGGAACAGCTCTCAGATACAGTAGTAAGAGTAAAACCTCCCATAGAAGAGCAAAATGAAAAAGATGTTATGGCAAGGTATATGAATGAGAAAATTCAAATGTCAAATAAGATTGTAAAGAAAATCAATCAAAAAGCATTAACAATTTTGCAAAGATTTAAAGCTGGAGACTCTACTCAGGCGACGCAAGCCTATACGAAAATCATGGGGCAATGTATGAAGTGTCACAGAGAAATTCGTAACTGGTAAGAAGATGAAGTATTTATTTTTACTCCTGTTTAGCTTTGGGAGTTTAGTGGCTCAAGAGCTTATACTGACAGGGACAGTCATCTCCAATAACAAAAAGATGATACCTGCGCGTTATATGGGCTATGTGAAAAAGATAAACTTTGAAGTTGGAGACAGTGTTGAGAGAGAAGACACTCTTTTTGAACTTGAATCTGCTGAGTTTGATATCTTAGAATCTCAGGCCAATCTAGCACTAGAACAAGCAAACTTAATGCTTGATATGTATAAAACAAGAGTCAATGTTTTTAAAAAACGCAAGCATCGTTTAAAGCGAAAAAAATCAATGATGCCTGCGATGGACTTTCGTGAAAATATGGAAGATCTCAATGAAAACATTGATGATATTAGTGGTTCCATTGAAGCAGCAAAAGTCTTAGTCACTGAAGCAAGTGAAAAAACAAAACAGTTTGCAACGATAGCGGGTTACCTAAAGATTAAAGCACCAAATGATGGCGTGATAGTAGAGAGAAGAATTCAGGTTGGGGATATGGTTGCTCCGGGAATGTTAACGATGATTATTGTAGATATGAAGCATCTAGAAATTGAGGCTGAGGTTGCTGAGTCTGATTTAAAATATCTTCGTAGAAACAAAGTTGTAAAAATTACAATTCCCTCATTAGACTATAAAGCTTCCGGTTTTATTAAGGCGATAGTTCCAAGTGCTAACCCAATGGCACACACTTTTAAAATACGTGTAAGCTTTGAGAAAACAAGTGATATGATTTTTCCAGGAATGTATGCCAAAATTTACATTGATTTAACAGATGAGTTGGCAAATAAGATATAATACCACTCATGAATGAGTTTATAAAATATATTAAAAATAATAACGAAAAAGATATCCATCCTGCTGAAATTGCCAATCTACTCAAAGGCTTGAGTGATAAAGAGTTTGCAAAAGCAATTAAGCTTGTCCCAAAAGAGATAGTAGGGGATGTTGCTCTCGCATTACCAGATAGATATTTTGATGATGTTGTTGAAAATTTAAGTGTAGATGACCTTTCTCGTGCGGTTACAGAACTTGAATCTGATGACCAGTTAGAGTTTATGCAAGAGTTGGAAGATGTTGATGAAAATGTCGCTGAGGAAGTTTTTAACACCTTAGATGCAGCAGATAAAAAAGAGATTACACAGCTGCAAAACTATGATGAAGATCAAGCTGGTGCAGCTATGCAGCTTGAGGTCTTTACCGCACATGAAGATGAAATAGTTCAAGATGTTATTAAAAGATTTGCTCGTCTTAGAAAAGAGAGAGAACTTGAAAATATTCAAAATCTTTTTATCGTAGATAATCACAATAAACTACTTTATACTGTTGGACTTGATGATTTACTTATTTTTGACTTTACGAAAAGCATTCGAGAAAATATTCAAAACGCAAATGAAAATTTTGAACCAATAACTGCGGTAGATACAGATGACATTAAAGATGTTGTTAAATATTTTAAAGAGTATGACTTATCAGTTTTACCTATTGTCAATGCTAATGGTGAACTTGTTGGGCGTATAACTTCTGATGATATTTACGATATTATCAATGAACATGCAACTGAGCAAATGTATAATCTTGCTGGTGTTGATGATGAAGCAGAAGATGATGAAGATGTATTAAAGGCAACCAAAAAACGTGCTAGCTGGTTAGCGCTTAATCTCTTGACTGCAATCGTAGCTTCTTTTGTTATTGGACTCTTTGAAGAAACAATTAACTCTATGGTTGCTCTTGCTATTTTGATGCCCATTGTCGCATCAATGGGTGGAAATGCAGGAACACAGAGTTTGACTGTTGTTGTTCGTCAGCTTGCCCTTGGTGAGATATCACATGAAGATGGTTTTAGAATTATTAAAAAAGAGGTACTTATCTCAATTTTGAATGGGTTTGTTTTTGCTGTCGTGATAGGCTTCATAGCCTGGATTTGGTTTGATATACCACTGCTAGGGTTTGTAATAGGTTTAAGTATGTTGATAAACCTTGTAATGGCGGGGCTTTTTGGGTCTGCCATTCCTTTAGGACTCAAAATTTTAAATATTGACCCGGCTATTGGAAGTACAGTTATTTTAACCACTGTTACAGATGTTGTTGGCTTTTTTAGCTTTTTAGCTCTTGCTAAATATATACTACTTTAAGAGGATTTGTAAAACTTGGAACTATTAATAATATTTTTTATATTGTCAGTTGGAGTCTCATTTTTATGCTCTATTTTAGAATCAGTTCTGCTTTCTATCAACATGTCTTACGTTGCAGTTGTAGAAAAAGAACGTCCAGCAGTAGGAAAATTACTCAGACATCATAAAGAGAACATTAACAAATCAATTGCATCAGTGCTTATTTTAAATACTATTGCTAACACCTTAGGTGCAGCGGCCGTCGGAGCACAAGCATCGAAAATTTTTGGAAATGATGCTGTTGTTTATGTTTCAGTTATTCTTACTTTTGCTATCCTTTTTATATCTGAGATTATTCCTAAAACCATAGGTGCTATGTACTGGAAACAGTTAGCCCCCATGGCAGCGTACTTTATTAGAGTTTTTATCTGGATGACGTATCCTATTATCTTAACAACTCTAGCGGTAACAAATAAGATTTCAATGGGTAAAACAGATTCACATTCACTTACAAAAGAAGAGCTGTTAGAGAGTATGTTGATGAGTGAAGATGAGGGTGTCATTGATGAAAAAGAATCAGATGTTATTGAAAATATTCTGAATCTTGACAATATTAAAGTAAGTGAGATTTTGACTCCAAGAAGCGTTGTGTTTGCCTTGGATGAGACGATGAGTATTAAAGATGTTATTCAAACGCAGCCGGCTATTTTTAAGTTTTCTCGTATCCCAATATACAAAGACTCTTTTGAAGAAGTGACGGGACTTGTTCTTACAAAAAAAATCTTTAAACAAGCACTTCAAGATGATACAGTTGCACTCTCAAGCATTAAAAAAGAGATGGTAAGTCTTAATGAAAATGTTCCAGTAAGTAAAGCGCTTGATATGTTTATATCTAAAAAAGATCATATGTTTTTAGTGAGAGATAATTATGATCAAACTGAAGGAATCATTACTCTTGAGGATTGTGTTGAAACAATTTTGGGTGTTGAAATTATGGATGAGAGTGACACAACGGAAGATATGCGTGAGCTTGCAAAACGTAAGATGAAGCTCAAACGTAAACTTACAGAGTCAAAGCACTAAAAAGAGATGCTTTATCCAAGCATCTCCTGCATATCTATTGTTGTACCAACCTCTTCAACAAGTTGATCCATAAGCGAAAAGAGCGCAAAAGATTCTTTTTCTGCTTGTGAAAAACGATTGATTATTTCATCTTTTTTTCCACCTTTATTCATGCACCCACCGTTGAGCGCACAGTCGAGATTTTCATTGATGAGGTTATGAAAATTGATATGATGTTTTTCCATTGTTTTAAAAGTTTTATTAGAACCTAATACTTTTTTATCTTGTGTGTAGTACCACTTTCCAAATCCACAATGTTTATAATCTTTTTTAATCTCCTCTGTAACAGTTCCATTGACAACAGCAGAGTAAGCATTTGATTTTAAAACTATATGGTGAACTTTATATTTTGCCAGTAAAAGAGCAAAACTACTTTTTGTAGAATCAGTAGAGACAGTTTGAATATCAGTTTTTAAGGCATCAATAATATGTGCAAAATTTTCCATAGTGTTATTTGCTTGAATTGCAATATCACTCATATTATTGGCATTTTCAGAAATTTCACTTGATTGTTGTTGGAGATTTTGAATGGTAATACTAATCTCTCCAGTTGCTTTACCTGTTCTTTCTGCAAGCTTACGTACTTCATCAGCAACAACGGCAAATCCTCTACCATGCTCTCCCGCTCTTGCTGCTTCTATAGCTGCGTTTAGAGCTAAAAGATTTGTTTGATCAGCAATATCTTTGATGAGGTTGATAACAGTTGTAATATCTGTGACATTTGTATCCATCTGTTCAATTGCTTCAACAGTGTTAGAAACGAGTTCACTTAGGTTTGATACTTCATTTCGTGTTGCTTCAACTGCAGTTGATGTCTCTTGTGTAGCATCTGCTGCGTTTGATGTCAGATTTGCTGCATTTACAAAAGAGTCAGCCGCAGAGTCTATATTTGAGTTAATAAGCTCATAATTTGTTTTTGTTCCTCCATTGAGTTTTGAAAATTCTGTTGTCAATACGCCCATAAGCTTATAACGCTCATTGGCCTTCATAGAAGATATTGCTTTTTGAATTTCTTTGGCGGTCGCTTGATACTCTCCATGGAGTCCTTCAGGAAACATACTTCTGTACATTTTTCCATCACTTACCGCTTCGATAGTGTAACGTGTTTCACGTAGTATGACTTCCATTTGATCGAGCGTATTGTTAATGTCCCATGCTATATGTTCAAGTTGTGTTTCATTTTTATGTAAAACAATGCGATGCGAGAGCTCTCCATTTTTTGTTTTGTGTAAAATATCACTAATTTGTGTTAATAATTCTGCGTCATTTTCTTTTTGTCTTCCAAAAAAAATCATATTTTTGCTCCCAGTTGAAGATTAAAGACAAATTCTCTATAACCTAAGTTGTGTTCTTCTAAAAAATCATAAAGAAATTTATGTGAAGCTTCTACTCCTCCGCTTCTCTCAATTTCTAAAAGTTTTTTATAGATGGGTAGTATTTGTTCTATGGCAGATGCATTTGCTTTACGACGCACAGAAGTGTAACTGATAATATTTCCATTTGTGTCAAGGTCTGCTGTAATATAAGCTAAAACCCAATAATAACCCCCATCAGCACAGAGATTTTTTACAAAGCCAAAAAATTCATCTTTTTTTTGTACCATATCCCAAAGCAGTTTGTAGGTAATACGAGGCATTTCAGGATGGCGAATCAGATTATGATTTGCACCTATCAAATCAGCAGGTGGATAACCTGACATTTGTGCAAAAATTTCATTACAGTAGATGATCTTCCCTTTTGTGTCTGTTTTAGATACTATAAAATCATCTGCATTAAGAACTTTTTCACGATTTGTTATGTTTTTTGGAGCATCTAATTTTGATAAACTACTTTTAGACATATATTAACTCCCTTTTTTAATAATTTTCTAATGAAATTATATAAAACAAATACTGAGATAGGGGGGGGGTAAAGGGATAATAAAGCAGTAAATGAAAACTGTAGTTACTATTTCACACAGCAGGAGAAGTGCTGTGTTATTGTGTGTTACATTCCAGGTATTCTAGGTATTTTTCCAAGTTTTGAGTTACGACAGTAGCTTCCCCAGCCTTTTTTCAACCAGTGTCCAATAATCGGCATAGGAATCATAAAGGCACGTTTCTCATCTCTATATACAAACGCAGCTCCATCACCCGTATCCATGACACAAAGGATATTTAAGTGTTCGTTATAGCCTTTGAAGTCACTGCCACCCTTGTCTCTCTCTTGGATGTTGTGTGCTGTATTTTTAGCCATAACTTCTGCAACATGTCCCTGTTTTGCTCTCCAGTCATAGCCCTCTAGTGAAGCAACATCACCAATTGCATAGATATTTGAGAGGCTTCCGTCTTCATTTAAAACACAAGAAAAATCATCCGTTTTGATAAAACCTGCTTCATTTGTTGGAAGGTCAGAATTTTTAATCACTTCATGTCCATCACCTGCGGGGATAAACATAATAAAGTCAGAATCAAGTTTGCTGTCATCTTCAAAAACGACACCATCTTTTTCAAAGCGTTTGATTTTTTTACCAAAGTGTTGTTTAATGCCCAGTTTTTTAAACATCATATCCATCATTTTAAGCGCTTGAGGACCCATTCTTTTTCCAGGTTCTGCCATTGGAGCAAAAAAAGTTAGCTCGAAGTTATCGCGAATACCTTTTTTCTTGAGCATATTATGAACATTGAAAAGTAACTCAAACCCTGGTCCGCCACGAACAGCAGAAGTGTCTTTTGGATTTCCACCAAATCCCATTGCAATTTTACCACTGCCTTTGGCTACGAGCTTGTCAAGTTCATCTCGAATATCTAAAGCCATTTGTGGCGCACCACAAATAGAGAGCGTGTTCTCAATCCCTGGGGCTTTCATCTTAGCAGCACCCATTCCAATGACAAGGTAGTCATAATCATCCAGAACTGTACCATCTTCAAGTGTCACTTTGTTCTCAGCTTTGGAGATACTTTTTACTTTGTTGATGATAAGGTTAAAACCATGTGCACGTTGCAGCTCATGCAAATCAACACATACATTTTTAAACGCAGTCTCGTGCGTTGGTACCCAAATAGAAGTGGGGTAAATATAAAAAAACTCCCTATCACTTACTAAGGTAACATCATAATTCATTTTTTTCAGATAACTTGCTGCATCAACGCCCGCAAAACCACCACCCAAAATTAGTACTTTTTTCATTTTTATCCCCTGGTATTTACTTAAGTTATAAGAAATATTACTTGAATTGATGTTAAAACTATATTAAAGAGCTTAGTTTTATCGTCAATTTGTTTTTTTGTTTATAAAGTATACTGCAATCATACTAATGAAACCACCGAAGATGATGTGCAGTTGGATAGGTTCATCTAAAATAAGCCAAGCACTAGAGAGGGCAAAAAAAGGCACTAAAAACATAAACGAACTTGTCTTTTGACTTCCTAGTTTTCCGCTTGCTACAAAAAAGATAGTCGTAGCGAGTGTTTGACCCAGTACTGCAAGATAGATCATTGATACCCAAAATTTCCAGCCTTGTGAGAAAACAGCCATCAAATTAGAATCAAAGGCGTAAAAAAAAGTCACAACTGTAGCGATAACAGAGATGAAAAAACTGTAATGAATAGGATGAATGTGCTTTTGCGAGTGTTGTGAGAGCAGCGTTACTCCAGCCCAGATAAGCGCACAGAGTAAAAAGTAGATATTTGAGCTATTTAAAAAGAGATGAAAGTCATTGAGTTGCAGTAAAATATATCCGCCAATAAGCCCTAAAATGAGTCCAAAATACTGAGCCGTGGATAGCTTACTTTTAAAAAAAATAGCAACGAGTATAAAGGTCATAATTGGGCTAAAAGTGGTAATAATGACACTTCCAGCCCCAGCAAGCCCGTACTTAATACCTAAAAAAGCACTTACCATAAATGAAATATTTAAGAAGGAACTTCCCATGATGTATTTGAGTGAGGCTGCGTTTAGTATAACAGGCTCTTTAAAAAAATAAATAATAGGTAAAAAGGAGAGTGTCATAAAGAAAAAACGCCAAAAGATTATGACATCCATGGGTAAGTCGTAGGTGAGAATTTTAAGAGCAGTCCATCCCCCACCCCATAGCACCATGGCTAAGAGTAGGAGATACTGATAAAATTTATCGTTTTTTTTCAAATTCGTCTACAATTTTTGTAACAATGAGATCTGAGGTTACATTTAAAGATGTGCGACACATATCAAGGATACGATCAACTGCGACAATGAGTGCCATATACTCAACTGGAAGTCCAAGTTGATTGAGGATAATCACCATCATAACAAGACTAGCACTCGGTAGTGCAGCCACCCCAACGCTGAGAGCAACAACAGTGATACCAAGCAAGATTTGATCACCAAGGCTGAGTGTGACTCCTGCAAGATTTGCGATGTAGAGAACTGCCACACTGAGATATGCGGCTGTTCCATCCATAGAAACAGTTGCCCCTAAAGGTAAAACAAAAGAGGCAGTTTTTTTATCTACACCGCCTACTTCTTCTACTACCCGCATACTAACAGGCAAAGTAGCTGCGGATGAGGCAGTAGAAAAAGCCATAATAGGCACTTCACGTATATCACTGAGATAAGCATAAGGATTGACCTTAGTAAAAAACCTTAAAACACTCGGTAGAGTAATAAGCCCATGAAATAAAATAACGCCAATAACAAGAAAAAGATATTTATAAAGCCCAAAAACGACATCAATACCTTGCTCGGCAATAACATAAGAGATAAGTGAAAAGACACCTATTGGAGTTAGGAGAATGACCCATTCAGCCATTTTTAGCATAGCTTCACTTATGGAGCTAAAAAGATTTCTCAGTGGCTCTTGCTGTTTTGGAGAAAGATAGAGTGAGGCAACACCAAAAAGAATAGCAAAAATGATAATCTGCATCATTTTTCCCTCAGCTAAAGCATGGAAAATATTTGTAGGAATGAAACTCAAAAGCATAGCCTCAAAAGAAAAAGGAGCAAGTGTTGTTGCTTTTGCGTACTCTAGTCCTGCCGTGCTAACGTGTTCTCCAATATGAAAGATATTCATAGCAGTAATGGCAGCTACAACTGCAAGAGCGGTTGTGAGAAGATACAGACCAATAGTTCTGAGTCCCATACGTTTGAGGTGTTCTATGGAGCCAAGTCCTAAAATCGCGACATAGATACTAGCAAAAACAAGTGGAACAACAAGCATTTTTAAGAAGTAAACAAAGGCAACGCCTATCACTTTTTGCTCTAGTGCGAGTTCAGGAAAGAAGGATCCAAACGCAGCGCCAAGCAGTATGCCAAAAATAACAAGAGTATTTGTAGTCGTATATTTTTTTATCACGTATGTCCTTATAGCAAATTCTTTTTAATCCAGTAGGATAATACATAAAGTCCCCAAACATGCTGCTTAAAACTCCCTCTTGAAGCTGTGGCTAGGTACTCATTCAGTTTAGCTTTTTGGAACATTCCGGTTTGTTTGTTTACCTCTTCTATAAGTGAAATCTTTCCTGAACTTACAAGGTACTCCATATAAGGATTTGAGAAGCCTTTTTTCTTACGTGTTAGTATCTCGTTAGGAAGTTTGTTAGTCATAATTTGTTTGAGAAGCGACTTTGTTACACCATCTTCATATCGGAGTTTTGGAGATATACAAAAAACTAAAGAGGCGAGCTTATGGTCTAAAAATGGGGTGCGTGATTCGATAGAGTGTGCCATACTTACACGGTCAAGTTTTGTCAAAAAGTGTTCTGCTTGAAAGATGTTGAGGTCTATATAACTGTACCAGATACTTGGGTCTGTGTGTTGTGAGTTTTCAAATCTTTGTCTGAAATTTTGGAGATATTGTAAACTTTCATTGTCTTTGATATTGCGTTTGAGGAGTTGGTTTTTTTGCAAATCAGTAAACTTATCTCCCGAAGTACGAAAGAGTAGCGTTTCATCAAATACCCGTTTATACCACTCCCACTCTCGGTTCATAGAGAAGTTGGCACGGAAATATTTTTTGAGCCAATTTTTATGTTGTAAATCTGCAGCACCTTCAATGTCTAGATATTCAAAATATTGTCTATATCCTAAAAAGAGCTCATCCGCACCTTCTCCACTAAGTACAACTTTATAGCCATCTTCTTTTATCTGTTCAAACAAAAGATATAAAGGAATGGCAGCAGGGTCATTGAGTGGTTCATCTAAAGTATCAAAAACCTTTGGGCATGCAGCGATAAACGCAGCTTCATCTATCTCTATTTGTTTGTTTTGTATACCAAGAAGTTTGGCACTATTTGCTGCGTTTAGACGTTCATCATATTTTGTAAACTCCTTGTATCCGAGTGTATATGTTGCAAGATCTAAGCCTTGTTGTTTAGCATAGTAGTTGAGTGTTGCTGAGTCGATACCGCCTGAGAGAAGTGAAGCCATAGGAACATCTGCTTGTAAACGCAGTGAGATAGAAGTTTGTAACTCTTGTTCTAACAAGCTTACAGCTTCATCTTTGTTTGTTATAAGGTTTGGTTTGTTGTCTAGCAAGTCAAAATAGCTTTGCACTTGAACTTGATTGTTTTTGTATGTGAGATATTCTCCTGCAGCTAACTTTTTGATACCCTTATAAAAGGTATGTGGTGGAGTGGGAGCTAAAAAGGAGAAATAGCTTAAAAGTGCGTCATTGTTCATCTCTTTTTTGTGTAGAAATGGTGTGAGCGCTTTTATCTCTGAGGCAAAGATAAAAGAGCTAGCTTCAAGATAAAAAAGAGGTTTTTTGCCTAGTCTATCACGAAAAAGATAGAGTGTCTCTCCATCAAGTAAAGCGATAGCAAACATACCACGTAAATGTTTCACAAAATCAACACCCCATTTGAGATATGCAGCGATGATGACTTCAGAGTCACTTTGTGTCCTAAAGTCAAAATCTAGTTCAGCTTTTAGCTCCTCAAAGTTATAAATTTCACCATTAAATGAGAGTAGAATATTACTGCGTTTGAGTGGTTGATGACTTCTTTGGTGTGTGTCTTGGATGGAGAGTCTTTGATGGGCAAAGAACAGTTGTTCATGCTCTACAATTCCGCAATAATCAGGACCTCTATGTGCAAGTGATGCAAGGGCATCTCTAGCTATTCTTGGGTTGTATCTGCCTAAAATTCCAAATATCGCACACATTATCTTAAAAACCTTATGGTGATGTCATGTTCTAAATACCCTTGATGATAAGTGACTTCTTTTACCTTTAAATCTTTGGCTATTTTATCTATTTTTTCTTTAGTAAGATAGTTGTATATTTGGCTACTCTGCTCACCAAAAAGAGCATTAAAAACAAAGGCTTTTTTTGAAGATTTATAGCAGTTTTGTATGAAAAGATGTGTCTCAAACTCACTTAAAATATTTAAGGCACCACTGCAAACATAATAGTCTGCTTTTGGAATTACATCTTTACATATCTCAGCTTGGATAATCTCACACCCAGTTTGTGCAGAGGCAATAGAATACATATCTATAAGCGAGTCAATACCGATATATTTTTTAGGCGTTCTTTTCTTTTTTGTCATAAAGGTATATAAATCACCAAAACCACACCCAGCATCAGCCACAGTAGAAGAAGATAAATCTTGAGGAAGAAGTTGTAAAAGCATATCAAAGCGGAGTTGTTGATTTCCTTTTGAAGCCCAGTTTACACCTTTGGCAGATGTACCATGCATCTCAATAGCAGAAGTATAAAATTTTTCACTGTCAATACGTGGCATACAACTCCTTATTTTATTAGCGTATTATATATAAAAAATATTATTTTAAAATCTGACCTTACGCACTTTTCAATTTTTGCAACTCCAAATACGAAGTTTTATTAGCCCGAATAAGCAACTTTAGTTCCTTAGTGCGTAAGGTCAGTTATTAATACTTGAGCTGTGTGCCATACAAGCGGCAAACACGCTTCTTAGGAGAAGGGTACGGGGGAATTAAAATATTTTTGTCACACTTATTTTGGAAACATCATTGTAGTGACGATTCTTGTTCCCCATCTTGTAGGACCGCCATCAGGGCTTTTGGCATAATATTTTACACCTGCAGCATAAGAGATGAGTTGATTCCCTATTTTACTCACCTGCGAGACTGAAACGAAAAGAGGTACTGTCCACGCGTTCTTATCCGCTGCTTTCCAATCGTATGTTGTTTCTGTAAAGAGATTGATGGACATCGCACTACGAGTGGTATATGTAAAGAAAGGTTGGACAAATGTGTTACTGATATCAACTATAATGCACCCCAAAATCAAGACCAGTAAATCAAATATTTTAATTTCACCTCTCTATGATACCAGTGGTAACAGATTTACTCCTTTTTCATCTAAATTATTATCAGCTTGATAGTAAACTTCA